>ERZ500997.238-NODE-238-length-15240-cov-6.776556_pt1 | contig 15240 bp, 12 predicted proteins | sample MGYA00248826_ERZ500997 | MGnify/ENA primary metagenome ERZ500997 (study PRJEB25958, sample SAMN03398524) | human skin metagenome | study: EMG produced TPA metagenomics assembly of the Human Skin Microbiome Metagenome (human skin metagenome) data set.
TCATGTTTATAATTTGTTGTTGTTGTTATTTCTCAATTTATTTATCGAAATGAAAACAGCAAAAAAAACTAGAGCTTGTCAGAGATACACACAGACACAGAGTTTCTATATTCATTTTTGTTTATATTAAAAAAAATGACAACTGGGAAAAATTATCGAACAAAAAATGACAACAAAAATCGGCCATATTTGAGCAATTTTCCGTTTCGTTTTTTTTCAGTTGTTGTTGTCGATGATGATGAAAATCCCTTGAAAAGTTTATGGAAACAAACATTTGTTTTTGCACAAAAAAACTAACGAAAATCATTGCCAAAAACAACAGCCAAAACATTTTATTTCATGACTGACAATCATTGAATTGCATTCAAAAGTAATAATCATTTCATTTGTTATTGATTCATTCATTCAATGATGATGTTTTTTCTGTCTTGTTTTGCCAGTTTTTTCAATGTTTTCATTGTCATCATCATCATTTTCACATCTGATACGGATGTGATCGATAAATGTGAATGTCAATCAAGACAGAAAAGGTTTCCAGATGTTTTAAGCGATTTTGTTTCGTTTGACAAATCCTGGTTCTGACACCAGATTGATAGAAACATTGACAAAATCTGACATTTTTCTGATGTCGAAACATTTTTTCAAAAATTGTCACGCACGTGATAAAACAACAGCCGTTTTTCGTTTTTCTTCTTGACCTTTTTTGATTTTGAAAACAATCAAAAAAATTGTAATTTTCAATTTTGATCCAATTAGTCGATCATTTCGTTTCTTCGATCATTATGATCATCATCATTATTTCTGGGTTGATTTTGTCGAAATAAATAAATGAAACAACGGGTCAATCTCGTTCGGTCATTTCAACAAAATGATGATTGCTTTTCGTCATTTTTTTCTTTTCTTTTTTTTTTGATTGACGTTTGATTGTTCACTTGAATTGTTTGTTTGTTTGTTGGTTGTCTGTTTCATTCCTTCAACTTGTTCTTTTCACTTGTTGCTTATTTATTATTCCGAATTTTTTATACCGATCATCGTGATCATTGATCGATCTTTGATCGATTTTTTTTGCTACCGAATGTTTTTTTACCCACTGTATTGGAAAAATTTTACATTTTTTTAACCCACTGTACTCCACTCATTTTTGATTCATTTACATAATTATGTGCATGATTAGATGTGAATAATTTTTATCTTTGGATTGATCCGATAATAGTTAGCTAATGTACTTTGGAATGAAACAACAATGATAATTAGATGATTCTTATCCACGTCAACATTGTTGTTTGCCAATCATCAACATCATTTTTTGAATGAAATTTTAGCTTTGTTATGAAATCATAGCTAAGCTAAAATTTATTCAATAATTATGATGATGATGACAAAACATGTCAAAACAAATTTTTTTGAATTAACACAAATCATTTTTTATTTTTTATTATTTCATTTCTGACTTTTAACCAAATTAAATTACAATTACATACAGAAATTTCGCTAGAAAAACCATAAAACACTTTTGCTTTATTTTTATCTAAAAATAACGTCTGAATTTTCTTGCTAATTAAACCTTGATTATGATTTGTAGTTTAATTAGCTTTTTTTGAAATTTTTTTTATTGAAAGCCGGTGTTTTTTTGCAATGTTTTACGGATGTGTTGTTGTTCTGTATCCTCGAGGTGCAAGATTTAGACCAAAAAAACTGGTTCAATTCAACAACAACCAAAAAAAATCAACCGCATTTAAAGAAGATTTCTTTGGCCTCATTTTGTTGCTTAATATGATCATATCGAATATTTTGATGATATTTCCTCATTTGATTTATGTTAAAACTTTGTAAATAAAAAAAAAGTAAATTCCATTGTAGAACACCCAGGTAGTTGTCGTTGTTGTTGTATAACACATATGTAATCTATCCATGTAATTTCAATATTGGCCATGGCCATTTGTATGGATTTTGTTTGCTGGCTGGTGGATTTCACTGATTGATTATTGTTTTTATTTGTAAAAAACATTAAGCATATAGGAATTTTCTCTGTCTCTTTGTGATCCGATAATCTGATTTTCTTTCGGGTAATACTTTTTTTTAAATACCATAGACAAACAAACCAAACAAATATGATCGGTAAATAATATGATTTAAATAATCCATAATGCACAGCAGTAACATTGACTGACCAGGAGAAAATATATTTTTGTTTCCTTCGTTTATTTTAAAAGATTTTTTTCTCGGACATCATTAAGAGTTCAAATCGATCTAAATGATCGGTATATGATCATGATGAAGGAAACGTAATTTTTTTTTCCTGAAAAACGTGAAAAACAAACTAAACTAATGAAGAAATTAAATTAGTTAAAAAATTTTAATTACTCTTTGGTTGATCTTTTAATTAACAAGCATAATGTGTGGGCGTTTTTTTCCTGTTTAAACGCCTTGTTTGATAAACATCCTTATGCAAACAAACATGACAACTTGTTGGAATGTCTTGTTCATTCATTCTATTTCTCTCTCCCCTTTCAAACATTAATGTACAATGTTGTTGTTTTGTAGTAAACGATGATGATGATGGTAATTAAGCCAAATCAAACCAACCGATCAAAGAATTGATAAAAATAGAGTGTGCGCAAATAAACAAAAAAAAATCAAATGAGTTTTTTTTTTGTTGATAAACATTTTGATATGATATTTAAATTGTATAGTGAATATATGATGATGAGAATTGTCGAAATCAAAAAAAAAATGTTTGCTAGACTTTGATTCATCATCATCATTATTATTATCTTGATGATAATGATTTCATCATCATCAAAAATGGTGTCATTGATCTTACCGATGATGATGATGATGATGATTTTAGACAAACTACGACCATAGACGACGATAGACGATGACGATAATGTCATCAATATATTTCGGTTTGGTTTTTCTGATCAACATTTCAATGTTTTTTGGTTATTCATTTTCTTCAAATTTGAGAAAAGAGAAAAAGAAAAAACAATAGTCTATGATGATTGTATAACTATCGAGAAAATTGATAATGGTTTTTTTTCTTGTCTTGTCTTGTCTTTTTCTTGGCAATCATTATCATTGTCCATGTTGTTGATGAAGTTTTTTTTTTGTTCATTTGATTGCAATTCAAAATGAACCACAAGACAAAAGTTCATTATATTTTTTTTCCCTGAATGATTCATGTAGATTCACAAAATTCAAATTCTTTCAATCAATTAGCGCTAGAGAAAAAAACCATGTAAAATATACCTGGATTATCATCATAATCATTGAGTGTTAATTTTTGTTTTTGTTGTTTTTTTTGTCATGATATGTTTTGATAGCAATCTTTTTTTCGATTTCTGATTTCTGATTTTGATTATTATTATGAACAGGTCTTTTTAAAATAACAAAATCTAGAACAGAAAAGACGAAAAATAACCATGTGGGCGCCATATCATCATCATCATCATGTTCGAAAAAACTTTGGGTCAGTTTTTTTTTCTCGTAAGATACACACCGATTTTGATTTGGATCTTGAATGATGATGATGAAAAAAATTAAAAACAAATCGTGTCCATTCATTTCATTTTTTTCGGGAATTTTATATTTTTTGAATGAATTTAGATTGTTTTTTTGGTTTAAAAAAAGAAGTTTTTTGCGGTCATCATCACCATTCAGCGACCATCATCTTCGCTTGAAATCATTTTATGCATGATGATTGATGCTCGTGCACATGATATGTAGCCCGAAGACAAAAGATGATCTTTGTTATTTTTCATTTTCGTTTTGGATATATAAAAAAACATATGCACGAAAAACTGTGTTGGTGGTGTCTGTTCCAGTTTTTTGTTGTTGTTGTTGTCGTCGAAAGAATGTGCATAAATAACCCCAGAAAAAAAATTGCATAATAATTTTATACAATTTTTCGAAGAAAAAGAAGTGAAAAAACAAGCTTTTTTCATCTTTACAAACATTTAATTTTGGTTTTTTTTCTTTGGTCAAAGAAGAAGTTATTATTGTTATCACCATATGGATGTAACGACAACAATAAAATAGTAAAATGGAATGTAATTGTTGCGAATAATTTTCTTCAAAAATGAATTCATTCATTCAAAGGTGTTACGAATAATTTTCTTGAAATTGAAAAAAAAGATTTGCAATGTTTGAAGGTAACATCATCAAATGATAAGAATACCTATCAATTATCTCCAAGAAATGATATACATTTTTTTTCTTCGTTCGTTCTTATCAATCCCAATATTTCACTGTGAAAAACAGATCAGAAGACAGATCTCGACCAGAAAAAAAACAACCTTTTTTTTGTTGTTCAAAAAAGAGGCTAGGTTTCATCATATCAACATGTTGATCTGATTTTGGTGATCAAAACACCGAACGAAAAATGATGAATGAATGAATTTTGTTGATTACGATCATCATCAGTATGATGATGATGATGATGATGGATTAGGAGTGAATGAAAAAACAACAACATTAATTTAATGTTGTTTTCGTTTTTTTTTCTCTCCACATATAAATAAATAAATAACCATCGATATATATTGATTGAGAATGTCCAATATTTTGTTTGTTGTTGATGAAAATTAAACCAGACATGATTGAGATAGAGCTCGGTTACTTGATTAACAAAATTTATTTATTTGTTTTTCGGTTGTTGTTTCGGGTTTTTTATATACACTAAAATGGTAATTATAATTAGCTGCTACATCATTTAATCATCAATTCGATCTCCTATGTTGATGATGATTAGCGTTATTAGTTATGAGAAAATGGATCTTTCTCTTTGCCCCTTTAAACACACACACACAAACACGAAAAAAATATTACAAAGCTTCTGGTGATTGATATCCATTTACATCCGAAAAAATAAGCCTTTTGTATTCGGTTTTTTCCTTGTTGTTTGATGATGATGATGAGTAGTCTATTATCCGAATAAACCTTGTTGTTGTCCGGTCGATCAAAGGCATCTCTAAACTAAACTAGAAAAAGACTTGGACTTTAGACAACTAGAAAATAATAATAATAATTTGTAAAGCAACAAGTGTATAATAATAATAATATTGTTATCCGACCAATTTCCCATGAAATATTATGAGAATTTTCATTTTTCTGCTGTTTTTTTTCTTTTTTGGGATTAAATGCTCAATACGGATACAAACGATGATGATGATCATCTGACGACACGCTTTGGTGATGGACATAAATATCTTTGTTTATTGTTGTTCCATTCTGTTCTTTGATACATTGTATTTATTCCATGAACATTATGAAAAAATGAAGAAATTTTTTTCATTCACTTTTTAAACAGAGACCATAATTATGTATCATCATCCAAAAAGAAACAATATTTTTGTATTCGATCCTCGATTATTTTTTATTTGTTCATTGCACGAATTTTCAATAAATAACTATTGTTTATTTGTAAAAAAAAATAGTTTTCGTCAATGAACAAAATTTCGGAATATTTTTCCTGTGATTTTGTTTGCCTCTGAACAAGTGTTTTGATTTCGTCTTAGAAGGAATCCAATCCTTCCTTTTTTTCGCTTGTAAATGAAAACCGGTTGTTGTTGTTTGTTGTTGTAAACCATATCACAAAACAACAACGGGAAAAAAATAAACCGGCTACAAAAAACCGTAAACTGATATTTGCTTTTCCGAGCTTGGCTAACATTTTCTTTTCGGAAATTTTTTTTTTGTTTCGTTCAAGGGAAAATGAAAAAATCCCACCAATTTTTCCAACTTTATAATAATAATTATGATTTGAAAACTTTCAAGGTTATCAAAAGAATCTGAGAAAGATTTCTTCAAAAATTTCAAAATGATGATGATGATGATGACAATTGATAAAGAACGAAAATGACAAACGACTTGTAATTTGTCTGGAAGAGAAAATGATGATAATGATGATTGCCCATTAGCAATAAAAAAAAGGAAATGTCTTCGCTTGTCTTTATGTTCAAAATGACAAAATTTAAAATTGAAAAAACAAAACAAAAAAGAAATGAAAAATGTGACAATTTGTCAAACGACACAAGAATCATTTTCTTTCAATGATGACATTCAATTGATATTGAAAAGATAAAGTTGAGAATATTATGTTATCGATCGTTATGATTGTAATCGATTTTTTAATTTTGATTTTTTTTTGTTTTTTTTTAAATAAAATCTAGACATTTACTGCATGGTGTAATTCACATCTAAGCAAAGCTGGTACACAGATTGAAAATATTGAAGAAGATTTTCGTAATGGTCTAAAATTAATGTTATTATTGGAAGTAATATCGGGTGAAACATTACCGAAACCTGATCGTGGAAAAATGCGTTTCCATAAAATTGCCAATGTTAATAAAGCATTGGATTTTATTGCAAGTAAAGGTGTTAAATTGGTTTCAATCGGAGCGGAAGAAATTGTTGATGGTAATTCTAAAATGACATTAGGTCTTATTTGGACAATTATTCTACGATTTGCCATTCAAGATATTTCTGTTGAAGGTTTGTGTTTGTTTAATTTTTCTGTTTATCAATTTCAAATGAATTTTTTTCCACAGAAATGACCGCCAAAGAAGGTTTATTATTATGGTGCCAAAGAAAAACTGCCCCCTATCGTAATGTTAATGTACAGAATTTCCACTTGAGCTGGAAAGATGGTCTGGCATTCTGTGCATTGATACATCGTCATCGTCCAGATTTGATTGATTATTCAAAATTGTCCAAAGTAATTAGCCATTATTATCTGTTTTCAATAATACACATTTTTTAACACTTTTTATTCTACTAATTTAAGGACAATCCATTAGAAAATTTGAATACAGCATTCGATGTTGCTGAAAAACATTTAGGCATACCAAGAATGTTGGATGCGGAAGGTATGTTTTTGTGTTTTTTGCCATTTTAAAATACGATATATTGTCGATACAGTTACTACAGTGACTAGATGTTTTCATTCATAGGTTTTTTTTCATAATCTTCTTTCTTTTTTCTTCACAAAATAAACAATAAGCTGTTCAGATTATTGTAGATTTTCTCATTTCTCTTCCAACAAACCAACAAAAAAAAAGCTTTTTTCTTTCATTTAGTTTATGGATTTTATCTGTTTTTTCTGATTCTGATTGAAAATTTTTTTCTCTGACAAAAACTAAAGGACAAAATAATCAAAAACATCCCACTCATTAGTATAATATCGTTTGACCTTTTTTTCCTTTCTTTCTTTAATGATGATGATCTTTTGGTCATTTTTTTTCTTATAATTTCTTTCCTTTTTTTCTTAATTTTTCTCATCTTTTTTCTTTTTCAATTCACAATAATGATAATGTAACAACCGAAAAAAAATTCTTGTTTAAAACAATCATTATGATGATGATGATGACCGTATCATATGTGTTTAAAAAATAAAATTTTTGGTCATTTAAATAGAAATGGTCAACATGGTCAAACCAGATGAACGTGCAGTGATGACATATGTTTCTTGTTATTATCACGCCTTAAAAGGTGCTCAAAAGGTAAACGTTGAGCCAACAAATGAAGCTAAAAAAGGTTTTGGAGTTGGTGGTGCTGGTATGCCCATTATACCCAACACCAATATCGACAACAATTTCGTTTCCCCTATTGGAACTGCATCATCAGTTCCATACAACAACAAGATGGTCGGTAACATCATGCCTTGTTGCTGCTGTTGCTGCCTACCTGCCTGTTGCTCATTTTTGATTTTTTATCTCTTTACATAATTTCAATGCCAATTGCTAATTATTTATCAAAGAATTTTTTTCTCGTATAATTTAACCATGAATGAATGAATGAATGATGTGAGAAAGTGTAAAACTAAAATAATTTTATCAAATCAAAATTTTTGCACTAAACCTTAATTGATTATTAACCTCTTTTGCTTTATATTTTTTTTAAAAAATTTACTTGGCTTCATTTCCATCTGACCATTATGATGATTCCCAAACATAAAATTGGCTTCAATATTTCCTTGATTGATTTGACGAAAAATAATAATCCCAGATATTAATATTAGTCCGCTTCCGGATGAACGTGCCGTAATGACTTATGTTTCATCATATTATCACACCTTTTCTGGTGCTCAACAGGTATGATTTTTTTTTTTGTTTCTAGTGATGGATCTTATTAATAAGTGTGTGTTGTGTGTGTGTTAACAACGAGAAAAAAGTTTGCTTCAATTTTATCCACCAAAAAAAAATGGACATGCTTGTTGTTCTTTGTTGTTTTCAAAGCGCCTTTTTCATTAATTAACGAAATAAAATTATTAATTTTGTTTCTTTCTTTCTTAAAAATTCATTGTAAATTATTCAGGCTGAAACTGCTTCGAATCGTATATGTAAAGTTCTTCGTGTTAATCAAGATAATGAACGTATGATGGAAGAATATGAACGTTTAGCTAGTGATCTTTTGGATTGGATCCGTCGTACAACACCATGGTTGGAAAATAAAACTACTGATAATAAATTAAGTACAGCACAGAAAAAATTAGAAGAATTTCGTGCATATCGTCGTATGCATAAACCACCACGTGTTGAACAAAAAGGCAAATTGGAAACAAATTTCAATACATTGCAAACCAAATTACGCCTTTCAAATCGACCAGCATATATGCCATCCGAAGGTAAAACAGTACGAGATATTAATAATGCTTGGAAAGGTTTAGAACATGCTGAAAAAGGATTTGAAGAATGGCTTCTATCGGAAATGATGCGTTTAGAGCGTTTAGATCATTTGGCACAAAAATTCAAACATAAAGCCGATACACATGAAGGATGGACACAAGGCAAAGAAGCATTATTACAAAGTCAAGATTTTCGTAATTGTCGTCTTTATGAAGTGAAAGCATTGAAAAAGAAACATGAAGCTTTTGAAAGTGATCTTAGTGCTCATCAAGATCGAGTTGAACAAATTGCTGCCATTGCTCAAGAATTATATTCACTTAATTATCATGATTCTGCGTCAGTTAATGCACGTTGTCAACGTATCTGCGATCAATGGGATCGTTTCGGTACGTTAACACAAAAACGACGTCAAGCATTGGAAGAAGCGGAACGTGTTTTGGAAAAAATTGATCAACTTCATTTGGAATTTGCTAAACGTGCTGCACCATTTAACAATTGGTTGGATGGAGCTCGTGAAGATTTAGTCGATATGTTTATCGTACATACTATTGAAGAAATTCAAGGATTAATCGAAGCACATGAACAATTTAAACGAACATTAGGTGAAGCTGATCAAGAATATAATTCAATTATTAAATTAGCACAGGAAATTCAAAGCTTTGCTACACAATATCAAATTCCTGGTGGTGTTGAAAATCCTTACACTGTTTTGTTGCCATCGGTAAGTGTTGTCTTATCATTTTTTTCTTGCATATCTAAATGTTTAATAACCGTATTTTTACCGTAGGAAATTACTACTAAATGGAATGATGTTAGACAATTAGTGCCAAAACGAGATCAAACACTGCAATCAGAATTGATTCGACAACAACGAAACGAAGGTTTACGTAGAAAATTTGCCGAAAAAGCTAACGGTGTTGGTCCATGGATTGAACGACATATTGATGCTGTTGCTGCCATTGGAATGGGAATGCAAGGATCATTAGAAGAACAATTGATGAAATTACGTCAATATGAAGAAGCTGTTAACATGTACAAAGTTCATATGGAAGAAATGGAAAAGATTCATCAAGAAGTGCAGGAAAATATGATTTTTGAAAATCGTTATACACAATATACAATGGAGGTAAGTACTATGGATAATGTTCAATTTTATTTACTTAATTTGGTTTTTTTTCTAGACTCTACGTGTCGGATGGGAACAGTTGTTAACATCGATTCAACGAAATATTAATGAAGTTGAAAATCAAATTTTAACTCGTGATTCGAAAGGAATAACACAGGAACAGCTTAATGAATTCCGTGCATCATTCAATCATTTTGACAAAACACGTACTGGTCGTTTGAATCCGGATGAATTTAAATCTTGCCTTATTTCGGTTGGTTATAACATCAGAAATGATCGTCAAGGTGAAAATGATTTTAGACGTATCATGAGCCGTGTTGATCCAAACAATACTGGTTACGTTACTTTCGATGCTTTCCTTGATTTCATGACTCGTGAAAGTACCGATTCAGATACGGCTGAACAAATTATCGATTCATTTAGAATCCTGGCAAGTGATAAGGTAAGGCTTATTTTGTCAAAAATGAGACGTTGTTTTCTAATTCTGTTTCTTTTTTGTTATAGCCTTATATTACCGCTGAAGACCTCAGAAGAGAATTGCCACCAGATCAAGCTGAATACTGTATCCAACGTATGGCACCATATAAAGGCATTGGAAGTGTTCCCGGAGCATTAGATTATCGTTCATTCTCTACTGCATTGTATGGTGAATCGGATCTTTGAAACCAGATAGATAGACAGCTAAAAATCTAATTTTCTTTAAACGTTTTGATGTCTTTTGACAATCATAAACCATAAAGACTTTCACTTGATGTTGATTTATTTCTTTATACCTTATTATTCTTATCAAACATTAATGACTAGTCAAAACATATTTACAAAACACCTACACATAATTCTACCCACCATTGTTGTTGTTGTTGTTGGAATTAACAATTACACACAGTCAAACAAAAAAATACACTTATTTAATTAACTTGTGAATGAGAAAACCATCCATTTGGATATTTACTATCTTTACTAATAATTTTTGACTAAAATGGTGAAAAATCGTTTGAATTTATAAAATTAAAAAATAAAAGGTAAAAGCCACTTTTGAAGTCTTGCTACAAGTGTTTGATGAATTCTTTGGAATTTAGTTTCAAAAAAAACTTTCAAAGTGCTGCCATCTTGAATTCGAAAGACAAAACAAAATTCGTGGAATTCTGTAAAATGCAAAAAAAATTGAACACAGGAATTTAGAAAATTATAAACTTTTATTCAATTCGAAAAAAATCGAACCATTCTCAAGAATTATCGCAACATGAATACATTTTCGATACAAGTTTTTTTGTTGTTGTTGTTATTGATGAATAATTTCTTCATTGAAGGAAACAAGCAGATTATTTTCTGGATGAAACAAAAAACAATCAAACAAAAACAGAAATAACAAAAAAAAGCAGTAAAAAAAATTATATATTCATGACGTTAATGAAATAAATTAATAACTGAAAAAAATGATTTAAGAGAGAAAAATATAGCAATAAAATTTGTTTTTTGTAAATACAGTTATTCATTCTATCATTTATATAGATTTCAAAAACAGAACAGATAATAAAAAACAAACAAAAATGACTATTTCGGCTGTGAAAGAAAAAAAAATTCAAACAAACAAACAAACAAACAAAATCGTGTCATGTTTCTTTCGTGATATTATTTGAAGAATGTGTTGATTTGCAAACAGTTTTCGATTATATTTATAATGGGTGCATTCAATAATTAATGAGATGAGATGAGAGATATGGTGAAATGAAAATTTTGAAGAAGAAAAAAATTCAATGAAAGAGAAACAACATATATTATAATGCACCGTTGATTTTGTTGAAAAGTGGATGAATTGAAAGTGAGTAATTTTTTTTTTGAATTTTATTTGATTGGTCGATAATAAAGTATCAGATCGCCACTGGATTTCCATATAAAATGTTTAACAGTTCTTAGATCCATATTTGGATCTAAAACTTGATCTTGACAAAGTAATTCGACACGTTCTTCCGCTGCAGTCGAACAATAATTTGCGGCAGCATCATTATCTTGTCCATTTTCTTTGACGGCTGTTTGCCCATTTTGATTCAAAGGACTATCCGAGGTAGTATTACCATTTGCAGCATGACATGAAGATGAATGTCTACTGCACATACTACCAGCACTACTAGAACTACTTGAACTTCGTGTACTACAAGTACTATTACAATGTTGATGATGATAATGATGATGGTGATGATGATGATGAGAATTATGGCCATGGGATTGATGGTGATTATGATTGGTGGTATGAGGATTACCTGTTGTCAATGATTTATTTCCATTCATTGCACCATTATTAGCTGATTGATAGGAAGGACCATTATTCGTAACTGGCGTTGAACAATTGCTGGAAGAACTATTGGTTGGACCAACTGTTGTATGTTGTTGTGATGACATTGAATTAACATTGCTTGAATGTTGATCAAACAATTCTCTACATATTTTTGTATAAACATGTTCAATCACTTTGCGAATCAGTAACATATCAATGGCACTAAAATGTTCTTTTTTCGAGTTTTTCAATTCCATCGATGGATGAGGATGTACAAAAAAAGATATTTTATTGAACGCAGGCCATTTACGTTCGACAACAATATTATTCACCCAAATAGGCACCATTTCTTGTAAATGTCCATTTTCATTATCTTGTTTTGCTTCACAGATTCTTATTCTCAATAGTGTTCGATGTTGCGAGCCACCCGGACTACTATTCTCACTAATTATTAAAGGTGTATGTGGTGGTATCGAAAAATATCGATTAATCGGCCCTTGCAAATCGGGATGATGTCTTGAAGAATATGATCCACTGACATTGCCATTACTATGTGAATGATGTTTATGCGAATGTTGATCATTACCATTACACATGGAAGAATCACCATGAGAATCAATAGTTTTCGAAATATCATTATCAACTAGATGAGTATGACTTTGAGGCCAATATTCAAACAAAGCTTGAAGTACTAAACAACCAAGATTGATTTTAGCATCCTGTTGTGTCGATGATGATGATGATGAAGTATTGTTTGTTGTAACATTTCCAGTACTGGCTTGACTATCATTATCACTACTGCCAGTTCCGATGGTTTGAAGACCAAAATCACGAGCTGATACATAGGCGCTAAAACAATCTGGTTCTTCTAGGTGTATGGTCAACATACCCATTTTTAAATCAACCGAAAACCAATTTGGTACATAAACCATTCGGAAACGTCGTTTAATTTCAGCATCAAAATCTGTTTTTCCTAAATCTTCTACTTTTGATGCTTTAAGGACATCATATATGGCTACATTATCATCATTATCTTTGGTAATAATATAACGTCGATCATTAAGAATGTGATAGCTACGAATAGCAGGATTACCACGTATTATTAATTCTGGCCGCCGATTAAGTGGTTGTAATTGTAATGAATCATTACTTTTTTGTGATTCAGTAATCGATGATGATGTGGAAGAGATCGATGATGCATTCGATATTTTACGATGATTATTGCTAGATGAACCATTCATTATTGTTGTTGAAGATTGTGCTTGAGAAACGTTGACTAATTCATTCGTATATCTATTACAATCTGATGGTAAAGATGTTCTTTTATTACTGGTTAATGACCAGCATTTAATACAGGAATCAGTTGTAGCCACCCATATATAACGATGATCTGGCGGTGTTAGTAACAGTTTCAAAACGGAAGCATTCTCTTCACATATCACAGTTCGATTTTGAGGTTGACGAACATCAGTCATCATTACACGACGATCTTTACCACCCGAATAAACAGTATTGAATGTTTCATTGGCTTGTAATGTCCAAACACCTTCATCATGAACCAAAATGGTCGCTATACAACGTTGTTGGCCTAATGACCACAATCGAATAGATCCATCTGAACTGGCTGATAGGCACTGTGTACCATCACGACTAATAACCAATGATCGTACATTATCGGTATGACCACGTAATTTCATTATTTTATTTGATGTTCGTGTATCCCAAACACGAAGAACATTTTCGGTTGAACCAGAAACAATTATTGTACCAGCTGGATTTAATGCTAATGAATAGATTGAATCACGATTACCAGTAAACGATGTTGTCGTCACTGTATTATTTGATGTAGTTAATTGTGTTAAAGTGTTAACATCCCAAAGATAAATTGCTTTGTCTAGACCGGCCGATGCAACCTTTCGATGAGGAGAAAATAGAAATAAATAAATCAATCATTGAAAAAAAATCCAAAATCAATAAAAATTAATTAAACATACCAATTCTTTATCTTTAGCATAAGCTAATGCTTTAACATAATCACGATGTGTACGTAATGTAGACATACAAATACCTTTATGAGCATTCCAAACTTTAACAGTAGTATCTGAAGAAGCGGAAATTAAATTCCGTCCATCACAGCATAAAACAATATCATTAACCCAATCGGTATGATGTTCCATTGAGCATAGATAGTAATCATCTTGGTGATGATGTTGGTGATTATGATGAGCAGTATGAGATAATGATGATGATGATGATGATGAATAATTCATACCATTATTATTATTATTATTATTACCACAAACATTTGATAATGATGATTTTATTGGCTGTTGTTGCATATGGCTACCGGGTTGCATTAATGATTTTGTTTTTGGATTATAAACATTCCAAATACGTATTATTGAATCTCTACCAGCTGAATATAATCTTCCTAAATGCGGATCATATTGTAATGAATTTATACCGGAACGATGATAACGTTCTTGTTCCGAACGTATTACATATGATACGGTTTTTTTCCGTGCTTGATGGCTAGCCATCGTACGTTGATGTAATGAACTAGTCATTATTTTTTTCGTTTTGTTTTTATTTGATTAAAACAGCTTTTGAATTGCACTGAATGAAAATCATTTGATTTATTTGATTTAAGACATTATTATTTGAGCATTGCTTTTTATTCTACATTTTTCTACATAGTATGAAGTAATGATGATAAATGCTAAACGAAAACAAAGAAAAAGTTATTGTTATTCTGGTTTGAAACAAATATAAAAAGAATATTCTTACATCAAATAATGATAATGGTGTAATCAAAATTATTATTATTATTATCGATTCTTCAATTTTTGTTGTTGTTGTTGATATAATGATGCTTAGCCAATATGAGATAAAAGCCGTTTTTTCTCAAACAAAAAAAAATCTAAACAATAATCAATCATTGAAATGTCAAGATCCAGTCAATGATAACAGTATTAGTTATATTGTATATGAACAACAACAAGAAAAAAAAACTCGGACATTTTTATCATTTTGATTGATAATATATATATACTTAACCTTAAATGATTGATTGATTTTTCACACAACCGGAAATACGAACATCGACCAAACAAAACAAAAACAAAATAGGAAAAAAAAATTTGGTTATCTTAATCAATCAATCGTTTATTAACATTTAACATATGAATTCCAAAAATATTTAAGCAAGTTTA
>ERZ500997.239-NODE-239-length-15238-cov-7.725285_pt1 | contig 15238 bp, 15 predicted proteins | sample MGYA00248826_ERZ500997 | MGnify/ENA primary metagenome ERZ500997 (study PRJEB25958, sample SAMN03398524) | human skin metagenome | study: EMG produced TPA metagenomics assembly of the Human Skin Microbiome Metagenome (human skin metagenome) data set.
AAAGAAAAAAAATTACCAAAAAAATTATTTTTTTTTATTCTAATTTATAAAAAATGTATAAATAATTTGATGATGAAATTATATAGTTCATAACTTCCGTTTAGGTGAAAATTAGTCTTCCTTATTGACTTTTTTTTCAGTTGTTGATGATGATGATAATAATGATGATTATTGAAGCAAATGACTTTCGCTCATTTTATTTCTAAAATAATCGTCATCATCATCAAGATAATCGTTAATGATGATTGCCAACGAAATATCGTTACGAATGACAAACATGATCATTAAGCAATAAGTTTGTTATCATCATCGTGAGTAAATTTGGTTTTTTTCTGTTCCAGAAAAAATGGTAAATTTAGTAAACCGATACATTAATCAATCAATTGTTTAGCCAATGATTCATCGTTGATAATTATTTTCACATTTTCAAATTTTCTATTGATCAAATTGCTGATAATTGTTTGTGACGCCCGATCGAAAGATAGATAGGTCGATCGAATACTTCATGAGTCAGGTTTTTGATCTTGATACACCACAATCTAACTTTTCACTGGCTTGAAGTTATTTTTTTTTGTTCGCAAAATTAATTGGGGGAATGTAAAAAAAATATTCTTCCGAAATTTAAAAAGGAAATGATGCAGTATGTTGAACAATCTGTTGTAGTTGAAAATATAGAAGAACCTACGGAAAAAAATAAAATAAAATAAGCTAACATTGACTATTATTATTGAGCATGATAAAATCCTAAACCGATGGTTTATATTGATCATTAATTATTGTATTTCGTCAAATTGTTCATATGTTATCAACAGTGTATTTTTTTCAATATGAATGGAATTTGAACAATGTTTTTTAGTAATTATTATGAAACCAATTTTTATTTGTTTATTTTCTTATCATTTTGGCTTGTTGGTAGGTCGATTTGATTGGTTCCATGACATCGATTATTTAAGCACGCGATCGGATTCGATCAATGAGAAAAATCTTGTTTATAATGATAGCGAAAGTTACATATAATTATAATATGAAAATACAGATTGTATCCGATAAGAAGGTAAGCCGACAATTTACAACAATTACACTCAAAAAACATTGTTGAGATAAGGTTTTTTTCCCATTTGATATATACATTAGATACTTTACTTTTACAGAAAAGATAATGGATTGTATTGATTTCTTTGATTCAAATCAGCATATTCATTAATAAACAACCACACAATACATAATGGATGTTGATGCTAATGGCGTTTGAAATCGAAATTGAATCAATCAAGTGTTGTCGTTGCTACTAAAATTTTATTCAATTTCTATAGGGACATCAAAAATGGATATTGGATATTGATTAAAAAAACAAAAAAAAAACTTGTTTTTTTTTGATTGTGTGTAAATTGTTTTCCGGTCAGCAATAATAATTTATTTATATATCAAATTTGACACACTCCATTGTCTATATGAAATTTGATCGTTATTTTTTCATATGAAAAAACACAAAATTGTTCATTTTTTATGGTTTTTCATATAATAATCAACAATTGATTATGTAGTAGGTATGGGCGTATAAAGTGATTAAAACACAATTGGCTTTTATAAATTGTGTAATGAATGGCCAATCAATTTTCATCGAATTCGCCAGTGAGAAACTCACTAATATGCATATAAATGATCCAATACATTAGATTAAAACAAAGAAAACAAACTGGAAACACAACACGTGAATATTTATCAATATCGCTTGGGCAAACACCGAATAATGTGTTCTGATTTTTTGCTCCGGGTATCGGTATCTGTGGTGGTGGTGTACCAGGTGTCTGTGGTGCCTGTTGTTGACCTTCTTCAACATCGCTTTCAACCATTGCTAATGATATTTTTTTCTTGTTAAAATCATATGATGGTCGACATTTTGGATCGGATTGACCAGGTTGACTTTGACCACTGGAACTGCCGATCATTCTAAATCGCATTTCCTAATTATACAAATGTTAAGAGTGGAAATTGTGAATTTAAATTTTAAAAATTTAACTTACTGGTGGATTATTTGTGTTCGCGATCGACATTCGAGCTCGTGGCGATTCACCTGTTGTTGAATCTGCAAATGCGATCGGTGGGTGTGGTGTACCAGGTGGCATCATTTCTATACTGTTGGATGGATGACCACTTGATTTTGATGATGCCGCGGCTGCTGCAGCTGCTGCTGCCATCATTGTCGATATCCTATGAGATTGTGCGAATTTGGCTACTTGTGTATGACGATTTTTACGCATAGCTATTCGTTTCCCCATATAACCAACAGTAGCATATTCTAATAAGGAGGCAAATACCATGACGAAACAAGTTCCCAAATAAACATCAATCGATTTGATATAGGAAATCTTTGGCAATGCTGCATTTGTTGATGACATCAACGTTGTCATCGTCAACACAGTGGTTACGCCTAATTGTACACGAGCAGGAGATGCATTCTTTTAAAGCAAAAATTAAATTAAATTAAAAAGTGATGATTAATAAATTATACCAATAGTTAAATATTTAAATTAGAATTAATATACATACACGATGTAGCCAAAATGATACCCAACTGATTATAACAATCAGACTAGCAGGAATGTAAATCTGTATCAGATAATAGCCCATACTTCGTACAAATTCCAATTCACAAACCAGGCGTGAATAATTTCCTGATTATTTTTTCATTGTTGTTGTTGAAGGAAAAAATCAATCAAACATGTCAAATAATTTAGAAATAAACAAACCTGTGCTTAGAACCTCAGTTTTCGAAAACTCTTTGAAGCCTTTGATTTTAAATTGCGGTAGTTCGACAACGTCTGAAATGCCCACCGAACCTTTACCATCGATACCCCATTTATATTTTATGTCAGCCGTTGAATAACCGTCTAGAAACAAATCACAAATTATTGCATGCCATCATCATTTCAAACATTTCTAAACTTACAACTTTCGATTTCAATTGTACATAATTGTCGATCCATCGGAAAATATTGAAGATTCATCGGACAACTTGATGTTACTGTTAATCGAATTGATCGCAATACATCACCATTAGCGCGAATCCGTATAAAAGTATTAAAAGTAGTAGCCTGATGAAATTGTGCCCATTTTTCATTAGCAAAAAAGGTATCTGGAACCCAAATTTTATCGGAAACCTCTGAACCGACAAACAAGGCATCAATACCGGGACGTGGTTTAAATGATAAACGTTTATCACGCCAACCTTGCCGGAAATAAAAATCGGCGGTAAAATCCTATATAAATAAATATACAAATATAGGAGAAAATCAATATTGATCAATAAAACAAACACTTATTAATTACCATTTGAACTTCTGATACGGACGAAATGCTTATTATATACATAGTAACACCCACTTCGACTGGTGGCCCAGCATAGTCGGGCCGGACACGTTTGTCATAACGTTTATCTAGAATAGTATTTAATATTTTCGTTATGTTACGACCGATTTCCGTTTGAGCCCTAATATCGAAGATAATATAAGTAAAAAAGAAAGAAAATGTGTAGAATAAATCATACTTGCTGGGTGAAGCTGGCATTGCTTGTGAAGCCACATGGTGATGATTATTCTGATTCAAAATGATTATGATCAAAAACAGGAAAATTGTTGTACAAATCGATGAAAACGATCGATGAGAAAATGCGAAATGATTTCGAATGAAAAATAAATGAGAAAACATTGAAATTATCATTCGAAACGTGACAAAATGATGAGCAATAATGTTAAAATTCTGATAATTTTCACTAGCATCAAATCGAAGAATAATATTCCGATTTTTGTTCATTTCTAGATTGATCGTTTAATGATGTTCCATGATAACAACGATCCATACTGATAATTATTCATTGATTTATGCAAGGTAACTTGTCAAATTTATTTTTTTGGACACTGTGATAGTGTACATTTGTATACAAAGAAAATTTAGTTGAAAACTCAAAGGAATATCAATTTCATTAATGTCTTGTGTGGCCTATTTTTTCTCTTTGTTACTGCTATTTTTTCATCATCATATTTATTTCATATTCACTTTTCTAGTTTCGATGGGTAGTAGTGAAACGGATTGAGAACTCATTCCATTCAAGATGATAACGAAAAAACGGATGTTCTATGCGCACGATGAATAATCTTTTCAGGCGTCATAACCTCATCGGATAATTCTATATAGTGACCGGTGTTTGTTTGTTCCGAAATTTCTGAACATTTTAACTTATAGAAGATGCTCATATTATATGTGAATATATTTCCCGTATGGTCGCGTTTTAGTCACGAAGTTTTATACGACTGGAACTTTCAAGTTTTGAGATTTTTTTTACATTCAAAATTTTTTCGTTTAATTGCTGAATTTTTTTTTCGTATCCATATTAATTAATAATCATTCTTCGTTTAATCTTGGACGATAATGATATATTGTACATGATGATGATGATCAAGAAAAAATAATGTCTGTATTGATCTTAAAATTTCATGTGGTCGAGATTTTTCTCTTTGTTCCTGATTGCCACTTACTGAGCGATGATGATGAACATCAATGCTAGTTATCGAACAGGGCAACAATTTATATCCAAAACAGAAGCAATGTATAGGATTTTTTTATAATACGGATGATAAATAACAAAGTTTTTTTTGCAAAAAAAATCAAATCGGATCAGTATTAAGAAGTCGATAATGATACAAAGGCCTTTGTCTTCGAAAAATGGCTTTGTTTGTCTGGTTTTAGTAGTTATTGTTTCATTTTAATAACGTTTCATGATGATCGTTTGTTTTTTGGATTTATGCACAGTTTTTTTCATGAATTCAAATGATAGAAAAACGGAAGAAACTTCTAAACCCGAAAAAGGTCAGGTTAAAGTTATTTCTATTATTTTTATTTCATAAGTTATATAAAATGCATTATTTCTATGTCGACCAAACAAATGACATAAAAATAAGTGAGGAAAAAGCTACGTTACTTTTGGAAATTTGATCCAAAAAAATAAAAGTTCCACAAAAAATGACCTCTGTAACAGACTGTGATTTATGATGCATTTTGTCATTTATGTCCCTGGTGGTTTTGACTTGCAGGCGATTTTCAAGAAATGAAAAAAATCATTGGTCGATTTTTCTTGTTTCTGATTTAATATGAAATTCGTCTCAATTATGTGGTTTACCTAATGAAAAGGATAAATTTTTCGAATTGATTGATTGGAAAACACACACACACACATTCAATAAAATAGTGAAATCATCAAACAAAAATAAAAATTTTCGTCTTGTTCTACTTGTTTTTTTGAAGTAACGTCTTCCATCATGATGTTATTTTTTACTCGAAAAAAACCATGACGACAAACATTTTTTTTGCTCATTTGCTTCCCGAACAACATCTCTATGATGATGATGATGATCGAAAATATAGTCTTAAGATTGGTCAAAGAAAAAAAGTTCCTGAAATTGGTCAAAAACTGTCAGTTGAACTGAAAATCGATGGACTTTGCCAGTTGGAAAATTGGATCGATTTTTTTCTTATTTTTAATATTAAATGTAAAAAATGAAAAAAAAGTGAAATTAGATGGCGATTTGATTACGATGGTTAAGAACAGCAGCAATATTTGTGATGATGATAAGGAAAAAAAAGAACAACAGTTGTTCGAATTAAGTCTACAACCACCACCACCACCACCATGATTAACCGAAAAAAGTGTTGGCTTGCTCCGATGTTAATATCACATAGCCATAATCATGATAATAATCGTTGATGGATCATCAATTCAGCTATCATCGTATAAAAGTATTAAACAAAAAAATTTTTGATGAATATTGCCGCCGGTGATTGTGTCCATTATATAATATGCAATCTATGCGGATTTTTTTTGCAAATGCCAATCGAGCAAAAAATCCATCATTTACATTCCAGATAAATTTGTATGAACAGCAATGAAATCAAAATCATTACTAAAATTTAGTTTATTTTTTTTTGGGAAAATTCGAGAACTTTTTTGATTTTCCTTTCTTTTCTTTTTTTTTGTTGATTACATCAAAAGCAAATCACTTGAACTTACATCTAGTCTATCAAAAAAAAAACGAATGAATTCATTCATTTGTTTCCTATCATGATAATGGTGATGTTTGTTCGGACCTTCCTTTAAGGAAAAAATATTTCTTTTGTGTGAGTAAAATGTGAAGAGAGAGAGATATATAGTACCATAAAGAGATAAACTGTCGCGGAACTGACTCGTACTCTTCGTGAGAATAAAAATTTTTCTTTCTTTTTTGGAACAAACAATTGTTGCTAAACGAAAAAAAAAATTGTCCAAGAGACACCTGATCCAATGAAGAAAAGAGAATAGCAAACTATAATGTGTACTATGTACCGAAAAAAAATCATCGCGTTACTGGAACTGAACGTAGCAATGGAAATTTTAGTTGTCGGCAGCAGCGAAAAAATCATTTTTGCCTATAAAAGTAGCTTGTCGTCAATCAGAAAAAAATAAAGAACAGTTTCCAGGTCACTCACCGATAAACGTAATTTTCTATTCGGTTGGTAAATTTTGTTCAAGTGTCGGTGCATTCGAAAGTGTATCATTCTTTTTTTTTTTGATTAACTTGCTTAAATATCATTGTTATTTTGAATCATTTTTTGTTGGTTAAAATAAAGAAACAAAAAGATAAAACGAAAACTTTCTGACGTATCAGCGTGTGTCGTTGTCACCAACCAACAACACCAACCAGTATTTAAAAAATCGCCCGAAATAATTAATTTTTCTTGGTTCCTCATTATTTATCCCAATATCTTAGTTTTGTGTGTTTATTATTATTATTATTATTACTATTTCGACATTGATGATCCACGTTTTTTTTCCACCGTTCGTTTAAAAAAAATGTTAAAAATGGTCAGATTCCATCCCATATTTATTGCCATTATCAGTATAATGATGATGAAAACTGTGTACGGCCAATATCCTGGATATCGGCCAAATTATTCATCAATGGCTTTTTCACCATATCATCCCGGTAAGTTTATATGATGAATTGAAAAAAATTTTGTTTTAAAAAGAATTTTATTCTTGGAAAAACGAATATTTTTCTGGTATTATATATCTTATTGTTATCATAGCACGTATAAATCATGAAACATTGCCAATAAGTCAAGCTGAATTTGCCCAATTAGTTGCTGAATCAATGGCTACTAGTCACGGTCCACATCATCATCATCCGCCAAATACTGATCAAGATTATGAAGGACCAGATCATTGGAGAAAAGAATCTGATAATAATCCACATAATGGAGCAGAAATGATGCGAGATGAACATCATCATCATCACCACCATCATCAGCATCCATTATCTTCTAACCCCGTTGCTTCTCATCAAGAATCTCTAATGTATCAGCAACAATCAACCAATCATTATAATCGTCTTGAAACTGGAACGATACGATCATCGGTACCTTCAATGCAGAGGCCACAATCGCAATATCAACCAGAAGAACAAGGTCCAGGTGAGATAATAGGCAGTGGAAGTCATCTTGATGAATATCCACATCGTGCTCCCGTATTCGAAACCGACTATACACCAGATCCAGAATCAATGAGACATTCATCATTGAAAGAAAGCGATATAGATGATAATGAGCCACAAACGCATGTTTATGGTGGCCGGCCAAATTCTGGACCAGCAGAGTCTTATCACCCACATCATCATCTTGGCAATATTCCAAGATATCATATGGTAGGTGTATCAAATGATCCTCGTGAACAGGATGAATATCGACCATCTGGTAATCAAGAATCTGAAGAACAATCCCCAGTTGGACAGCCAGTTTACGGACCAAGCGATCCTCCTCCGCTAGCTTACCATCAAGATTTCTCTCGTCAATACCATCATGCTCATCAAGTTCCTCGACATCCACATCCACATCCTCATTCTCATCATTATCATCATCCTCATCATCCACATAGGCCATCATTCTATCATCATGGACCTATGCATGCAATGCATTCACATCCTCACCCACGAATGATGATGTCGGTAAGACGTCCTTCTCCGCATTTCAATCCACAGCGACATCATCATCCAATGCAACCAATCGATCATTATATGGCTGCAGATTCCTCCACAAACAATGCGATAGCTATGGTTAGTCCAACGATCATTGCTGATACAATGACAAGTACATTAAAAACTTCTCAAACATCGGCCCAAATAAATTCGAAATAATATGGTTAAATGAATGAACGAAGTGAAGTGTAAGTGTAAGCCAAGTGAGAAAATATTTGTTTCAAATAAATCGACAGTTAAGCACCTCATGCATTATCGACATTAACATCATAATCATAGTAGTTATATCACATTTCACGGTGTTTAACAGATATTCTTAATCATCATTTTGATCATCAATTAATCTATACGAATAAAATGATCAGAAAAAAGTGAGAACTAAAAATGATTCATTTATAAATGCCTATAAATCATCATATCAACATTATGATCATAATTACAAAACGAATGATCATACAAACTGATAAAAAAAAGATCACGATGGTCACTTCAATATCTACATCATCATCTCAAAATCTTGTAAAAATAGTCGTTTTTCATATCAAATCAACAATTATTGCCAGATTTTTCTAAATACAAACAAAAAATACATGCACGAATGATACGATATGATGGGATTAAATGTTGTCAAATAATCATTATCCAACGATTATTAAACACACAAACAAGGAAGAAAACGTCAATATTTTTAAAACATCAAATCGGTTGATATATAATTGTTGTTTTGAAAATAATTTTAATCTAATTAACAAAATAATGAACATAATGATTTTATTTTTTAAATGAATATTTGATCAATATTTGCAAACAAACTTTTTTTCATCTTCTTCACTTCCTTCCTATTTTTTCTCTATATTTCATTTTCATTTTGTTCAGTTACTTAATTTATATATGCCATCACATGTATGTATGTATACACACAGACAAACAAACAAAAATCATCGTATAAATTTTTCTTAAATATCTATTCACCATCATAATCATAATGATCATAATATGTGATCATCATTATCATCGTAATAATCGTCATGCACATTCGCATTCGTTATAATTGTGCAAAGAAAACTTGACGAGTAAATAAGATTTGTCTAATTTTTTTCTTTCGTCATCAGTCAAATCTGTTGTCGAAAGTTTTTATGCTTTCCCATTTCCACCCTCACTAAATTGGTTTAGTTAAAGATAATTTATAATGAATCACAATGTTACCGTCATCATCTCCGATTTCACTTGGGCTAATATATGTCAACCATTTCTAAAATAAGTCTGTCATTTTCATAAGCTGGGTATTTCATTTCAATCAACCGATCATATAATTCATCAAACAAATTTATATTTAACCGTTTCCGTCGAATTGTGAAAAACATTTTTTTTTTTTTGCTTTTTTTTATCATGGAAACGAAAAATGTCAATTACACAAATACACATTTACACCAAAAATATATTTTTTTTTTGTTGTGCAAGTCAAATGGCAAAACACATACACACATAAATGTGTGGGATGATCCAAGAAAGCCAATCCTTTTCTATATTTTAGATTTTTGTTTCAAACAAGTAAATGATATTAATAAAGTTTTTAATGATTAAAATTTCATTTTTTTTTCGTCTCTTGCTGCAAAAATGTTTTTAACCATCTTTATCTCAAGTAAAATATTTAATAGATAATTAGACAGATTTTACCTAAAAAAATAACTTTAATGGTCAAATGAAAATAAAATCTAATTTAGTAATAATAAACTTTGTCCTTGTAATTGTTAGTATAAAAAACAAATCAAAACAATATTTTTGACAAACATAATTTTATTCTTTTGAACATTCAAGTTGAAATTTGAAAAAAACAGCATTTTATATGCGAAAAAAAGACAATTCATAACATGTCACGAAATGTCATTATCACAGATGTCATCGACCGCGTAACCAAATGCTTACATGTCGATTGTTTTTTTGGATGGCGAAAATTGGAAACAACTTAGAATTTTCAATGGGTAAATTCTGTATATTATTGCTGATAAAAATTATAATGGCCTACGTACAATCACTTGTTTTCTTGGCGGATCTGTATTGGCATCCAGAATTTTTGTCTCATGCAACAAGTTCAATTTTTCACATCTTTCATATAGCCGAAATCTTTGTCCTGAATTCAATGTTTCTGGAAATCGTAGCTCATTAATGAGTGAGTTTTTTGTAAATTCTTCCAATTGTTTAAACAATTGTTCATCTTGATCGTTATTCAATGATTGTTTATCTTTATTGATTGAGATATTCGATTTTGTATGAACATCTCGCTTGCTATTGTTTTGTTTTTTCTTATTTTTATTGTTGTTATCTTGTTTTCGGTTTGATTTTGGATTTTTCTTCAAATCTTTGTTCTTGTTTGATTGTATACCAACCGCTTGCTGTGAATTGGACGAAACCACCTGGGGTATATGATCCATTTCTATCTGATCCATCAATTCTTGATAATCGGAAGCGCTTTCTGCTTTTCCGTATTCATAACAATAATCAATAAATTTCTCTAATGCCGTTGAATTTCTTGTTACTGTTCCGGAATCGCAAACAACTACTAAATGAGAGCGGGAACGAGTAATAGCAACATTTAAACGACGTTCTTCAATTAAAAATCCAATTGTTCCTTCATCGTTTGATCGAACTAATGACAAAATGATCACTTCTTTTTCTCTTCCTTGAAACGCATCTACAGAATTTATTTCTAGCTGATCGGTGATGCTTTCTGGATACATTCGCCGACATCCGGCTTCTATTAGGCTTGTTTGAAGCCGGTAAGGCGAGATGACACCAATATCAGCAGGTGATAGGCCATTATCTAAAAGGTCTTTGATCACAATGCAAACTAGTTTTACTTCATAAATGTTTCCTTTGGACAAACTTTGTTGATCAGATTCTAATTCATACATTGAGCAACCGACCGTATCGATCAATCGAATAACTGGCAATGGTTCGTTGAGGTTTTTTAATTTCAATCGACGATCAACAACACAATCGTCTGCTTCGAGACGATTTTCATAGAAAAAGCTTGATGGCCAATTCATAATCAATCCATTCATGCGATATTGAACGGTCAACATTCTGACAACTTTATCTGGGCAATCTCGAAATTGATCAACAACTCGTTCAATCAGAGAAATTCCCAAACCTTGTTTTTCGGCCTCCTGTGAACAGATTGTTGCTGGTAATTGCTTGTGATCACCGCCGAGCACACATTTCTTGGCATATGATAATGGTATCCAGGTAGAAGCCTCTAATGCTTGTGCACATTCATCAATAATGACCACGTCAAATGAAAATGTGTTTAGGTCATCATAAAGATAACGTAATTGACCATTCATTACTGCGCCATTACATGTGGACATTATAACATGAGCTTCTCTTAGTTTTTGTTTCGAAACTTTTTCTTCGATCTGATCAAATTCTTTCATTCGTTCACGAATCTGACCTCGAGTGTACCTGTTCTGCTTGGTTTCCAACTTTATCTGGTTGATTTCGTTCTTAAGGTCACCAAGTACATCAGCCCCTTCGTTCATAACGATTGAATCTAATGAATATGGTTGTATCTCAGAGTCCATCCGAGCAGGATGACCCATTCTAACGAAATTGAACGATCGTTTCAAGCGATATCTCGCGCAAATATTCTTTTGTGAAGAATAGATCAACTGTTTAAAAATGTTATCAACAGCCACGTTCGAAGGCGCGCATACCAATACCCGAAGACCACGTGTGATCATTTGAAGAATCAATTCAGTCAATGTAGTTGTCTTGCCGGTTCCAGGCGGACCATGTATGACAGCTATATGACGTTGATACAAGGCAAATTCGATAGCATTTTTTTGAGAATAATTCAAATTCGTATTAAACCAGATAATATTGGATTGCCCAGCTAATGGATAAGGTAAATCATTGGTATAAGGCGGTAAGACAGTCAACGGATCAAGAAGTGGATTGTTGCCAAAAAGTAATGAGACCAGATAATTTCTAAGAGATCGTTCGTATAAGTTTTCCAATGCATATTTGATTCGGCGATATGTTATATCATTTGCTAATTGAATTAGATTGAAAAATTTGTCGTTTTCTTCCTCGAACATGGTTGTATCAGTATTGAAAGCAATTTCGCAAGTTAAACGCTTTACTTGAAGCACTACACCGGTACACAGAGCCGAAGTCTGTTCCTGTGTGGTAACACCGACTATATCACCATGCGACATGCCGCTATTGATCAAATTGACAAAATCTCGTTTTTCAGGTCTTACGGAAAATTGTATAACTTTTTTAGCAAAAGCTGTTCGTTGATTAGTAACCATAAGTTTACGCACGGCATGTCCACTTTTTTCCAATTGCTTTAACGAATGTTTGGATCGCAGTTCTCTAATAAAAATAACACAATATAAATCAGAAATATAAATTTGATAGTTATTATTAGGAAATTCACCCACTGGTTTCGTTCCAATTCTTCATCATAATCTAACTTAATTAGTCGTAATTGTTTTTGAATCCAAGATTCTATTGTGAGCTGAGTCGGTGATTTAAGCGATTCGGCCATGATTGAATAAGTTAAAAGAAGTTATCTGGATGATTTTCCGAAATAACAATACAAAATCCAACAAAAGAATCAAGAATTATCACATGTTTTTCATCTAGTAACACCATCTATAATTAAAATTAAGAACTAATAATTTATTTGTCATCATTTTCAAAATATGAATCCTGAAACAAAGCTAAAATTAATGATATTAGAGTAATTAAAGCTGCAATATGAAAACATAATGTTGGATAAAATGAAATGCTTGAAGCAAAAATAGTAGAAAAAATTAATGCACCCAAGCTTGGTGATAAAGATTCCAGCGTAGAGGTCATACTGAATATTTTTCCCGCTTCATCAGTTGCTACGATTTTGGCCATTTTTGTTTTAATCACTATGCTTGCCAAGCTAAACAAAGAGCCTACAATGAAAAACAATAATAATTTAAAAAATGAAATAAAACGTAACAAAATTTACCTATGAAGATGGCGGCCAGAAAAATAAATAAATTAGGAAATGTTCCGATCAAAACTTGGCTAATAAAACCGGACGTTATTGTCAATGCAAACATTGTTCCATCCTTCAAATGTAAGCTATTGATCAGAATATATGAACTAATCAATAAGACGATTGTTGGTAAGATTTTTATATAAACTGAAATAATGGAATATTCTTGTGCATCTAGTTGATAGACTTGTTCTGAGAATTGCAAGAATATCGAATCGATTCCTGTCATATTAATCAAAAACAAAAATATAATAAAAACCATGAAATATATCTGTTCGCGAGCCTGATTTGGACGGATTTTTATGAAACAGTAATAAGTTTGGCGAACATTGTCGAGATCAAAGAATGTTCCAATAATTTTTTTAATTTCTCCATATTCAGTTTTATGGACCGTGAACGATTCATGCGAATTGTCAATCATTGATTGATTAGTATTGTCTATATTATTCTGGTTCATATCCGGACTGATGAGAGCTTCAGAATCACAATTGATGATCGTTTTCTTGATAGATTCATTTCTATCGACTTTAATTAGCAGAATCATCGTAAATGAAACCAAACTTATTCCAAGCATAATGAAAAAATTTTGGTTATAATTTCTTAGCTGTATATTTTGCTCATTGTCATCTAAAAACCGGATATTAAAACCTCCAATCAATGTTCCCAACGATGGTGCTTGATCAGGATGATAATAAATCAGAACCGGAATAAACAGCAAATGATTACTTACCGATTACTAATAAGACATGTAGAATGGTGAAATAAATTGCATGAAAATTGGAGCTAGAATTGACGACAATGTAGCGATTGATGGCTGCAAGAAAAGTTGTCATTCCACCTGTTAGACAAACAGTCAGGTTGACCAAAAGAAGATAATAGGGACTTAGCTCGAAATAGTATGCATTAGCTATGTTAAATAAATATTCCAAGATTTGTATGATATTCATCCAAATGAATAAAAACTTTGTAGCGTTCGGATATCTGTCCAGAAATGAACCAACAAATAGAGACCATAAAAACATTGGCAATGTTTTAATCAGATTTCTATAAAAATCAATTCAATTTTAAACGCGTACTATAGTTTAGTGACAGAATTGACTTACGCATAATTATTGAACGTTGCGCCAAATGCCAGAATCTCATTACGAATAATTAGTTCGTTTGCATCGAATCGATCATTTTCATTGATATATCTACAAAATGTACGACTTTGATTGAAAAGATTTCGACAAATTTTATCCTGAATTAACCATCCAGTTGTCAGTGAATAAATTCCGAAAGATAAGATAAACAAGAATATGTACAAATCGAATAGAAAATAATTATTTCGGCGAAGAAAATTCCACATTTTTGGTGGAATCGATTGTTATGAACATAATATTAAGCGATGCATGTGTTTGTGTTTTCAATCTATACCTAAGATCGTTCTTAACAAACTCAACAAAAAATAAAATAATAATCTTATGAAGACAGAAGATAATTGAATCAATATAACATTGCATCTCAATGCTTATCATATGTCTATAACAACTCGTGCATGATGGATGCCTTTTTTTGTCGGATCAGTATATGAAATAAACCGGTTTTAGTCTCAAGTTCATTGTATCATCATTGTATGAGAATAAATGAAACTTCATTCCTGACCATCTGAATATTCATTGCAAATTCTTACAACATAATATACTTCGATTTCAACAATGTATGATCATGATTACCAAACTGATTCAGTAAATTTTTTCATTTAATATCGATTCGTTTTGATCAAGTTTTGAAAAATGATATTAAGTATCTAATTATTGATTACAGTTTATATGATTGCATATAATATAAAGTTTATATCCTTGAATTCGATGTGCAATACATAAATCCAGATCAATGCTATATGTATAATAATTGTTTATATTTCTAAATCTTAATTTATTATGTAAGAATAAAAGAATTTGTCGAAAAAAATGATCAAGACTTGTTCAAATGAACTATTCACAATGCCGACAAAATGGCCATCATCGTGTCGCAGATAAATTTTTTATTATATCAATAAATAATCCATCCAAGTATCGTTATTTTGTTTTAATCATCATTGATGATACAAGGACAAATAAATTGAAATTTGATAATTAGAAAAAAAGAGATGCAC
>ERZ500997.240-NODE-240-length-15238-cov-5.690838_pt1 | contig 15238 bp, 14 predicted proteins | sample MGYA00248826_ERZ500997 | MGnify/ENA primary metagenome ERZ500997 (study PRJEB25958, sample SAMN03398524) | human skin metagenome | study: EMG produced TPA metagenomics assembly of the Human Skin Microbiome Metagenome (human skin metagenome) data set.
GTCATCAGTTAAAAATTGATCGATTGAATTGTTGTCAAAAGAAAAAGTTCATAATAATAATAATCAAAAATCCATTTGATTTTTTTGATTATTTCCAATCATCATCAATAATTATCCTCAATAAAAAACATTGATAATAATGTTGCATAATGCTGAAATTTCATCATCGTTTCATTTTTTTTATTAGCATCATTCATTCGATTTATTTACATTAATCATCATCGTCAACATCGTCAATCTCTCTTTTTTACTTTCAAACAAAAATATTGTTTGTTTGGCTGTTTTGTTTTGTTTAGTTTGGATGTTGAATGTTTTGTTTTTTACGGTTTTCCAAATAAATTTCCTATGGCGACATTTTCATTTTTTTGTTTTGTTTGATCATTTTGATTTTTTATTACATTGATATCAAGCAAACAAACAAATTGCATTCGGAAATGTTTTTTGTTTATCATTCTGCTCTGCTTTCTGCTTGTTTGCTATTGACTTTCAATGTTTGGAAGTTCTTTGGTTTGGTTTGGTTTGTCAATCATTCATCGATCGGTTGAATATTTTTTGTTTTGTTTTTCAATTAAACAACAAAAAAAATTTCCCGAAAAATTCATCAAGGTTTGGTTATTTTTTTCCCCGTAAAATTTCCCATAAAAACCACTGTTGTTGTCAATCAGAAGAAGAAAAACAGGGCTGGATAGGATTGGCTGAAATAAAAAAATTCAAAAAAAAACAAAAAAAATTTAAATTGGCTTTTTCCATTCGTTGAATCAAGTGTTGAAAAACGTGAAAAATTTCTTTTTTTTTTGTTTTTCGGCATTTCATTTCACATCACTTTTCACATCTCAGTAGAATCCTTTTTTTTCAACCTTGTTTGTTTTTTTTTGCTGTTTAAATAGCCGTCGTTCGTGATTTTATTTTGATTTTCATCGTTTCGTTCGTTCGTTGTTTGTTTGTTTGATGCAATTAATATTTTTTTCGTTAGCCATTATCAAACTGCAAAACTGAACCTTTTTTTTCGTTGGTTGGTTGTTTGATTGCTCGGTTTGTTTGTTTATTTACTTACCTGTCATACATGTCAAATCACGTTGCCGAACAATTTTTTTTTGTTTTTTGCTTTTTTGATTGTGTTTGGTCGGTCTGTTTTTCTGTCTGTCTGATTGTTTATGACGATGATGTTGAAATAGCGTAAACAAATAATCTCAGGCATCATGATTTAGTTGAAAAAAGAAGTTATATTAACCTCATACCAAAGGCCAATTCAAGAATTATTCAATTAAAGCAATAAACAACCAAAAAAACACTTTTCACCTTTTTCTTTTTCTGGTTACCAGGATCAAAATAGTCATTCAAATAGGAAAGAATTTTTGAATTTTGTTTGTTTTAATCTTGATCATCGATTGCGGTTTGTTTTTTTTTTGTTGTTTTAATTTTCTGTTTTCTTCATCCGAAAATGTCGATGACATTTTAACCTTGATGATGATGATACTAAAGATCTTCGTCTATATCCTTCTTCTAGAGACAAAGATTTTCTCCAGAGATTTTCGAAAACAATAGAAAAATGAACATCATTATCATGTAAGGGTGGAGATTTTGTCATCGTCATAACATTAACCCCCTGGCCACCATATTTCATTTTGGTGATAATGAAATCTATCCATCTATATCTACCCAACCATTTCATATTTATTTATGAACGCTAAATGTTTCTTTCTCTCTACCCATATTTCATTATTGCATTTCATTCAAACAATGAGAAACCAAAATTCATTCAACCTCGACATCATTGCTATATCGACATATTTTCCCATTCATATATTCTGTGTTTTCGTTTGTTTTCGTCATTTTTGTTTTCATTATTTCTTTATTAATTTAATGAAAAAAAAACAAAATATCAATATCGACGACGGCAAAACACACCCAACCCAATGATGATGATGATAATCTATAATGAAAAATGTAATTTAATTGAATTATTTTTGGAGTGTATTGAGTGTAAATAGGCGTATTTTTATTATATATTTTGTTGTGTGACATACCCCAAAAAATCAGATAATAATGATGTCTCTCTTTATTGAATTTGTTTCATATTCTGAGATTTCGGCTTTTAGTTGTCGATCAATCGATTGGTTGACTGATTTGCTCGTCCGATGATTGAATTGAATGGATTTTCTTTTCCTTTTCGGTTTAGTTGAATGAAAATGGTTCATTGATTGTGCAGAGATTGATTTCATCATTTTTTTCAATCAAAGAGAAAAACTAAACGACCAAAAATGATTTGAATCCAGAATTCAGTGTGGTCAAATAATCTATTATCAACTTGAAAAACCAGCCAACCGAATGACAGTTGAAAAAAATTGTATTTTTTTCAATGAATTTCTGTTGAAAAGTTTTTGTTTTTCTAATGAATTAATCGATTCTTTTGAAATCGATTCATCGAAAAAGAAAACAAAACTAACAATTTTGTCATAACAATTTTGTTGTTGTTTTTCGCTTTTCTCTTTACTGATTGGATTCTTAGTTATTCATAAAAAAGAAGAATATCAACAACAGCAAAAAAGTCTTGAAATGTTTCATGAAGATTCATGCCAAATTCTGAATTAACTGAATGAATGAATGAATGAATGCATACGTGCGTGATCAACTTTTCTGGTGAATGGATTTTTTTGGTCGACGAAAACAAAAAATTGGATTCTTTGCCGACAAGACCAGAATACCAGACCAGAATTTTTGTTTTGATTCAAAATGATTTCGTTTTGTTTTTTCTTGGTGACAAGCGAATTGTCGATGGAAAGTTTCATTTAAAAAAAATTTTATTATTATTTTCCAATCGGGACTTTTATGAATTTTTTTAAAATGAATCAATTTTTTGTTGGACCATAATGATGACTCACATGCTGGAACCTTTTTTATTTCCCAGTTCGGTCCTTTTAATACCCGAGAAAAAAAAACGGTTGGTTATGAATATCTGATTATCATGCGTGGGGATATTACAAAAGGCCAAATATTGATTTCTGGTGTAAAAGTGTGTGTGCCAGATGATTTAGACAGCAGCATTATGGTGGATTTTTTTTATTTTTTGATGGGGGGTTAAATTAATTTTAAATTTAAATTAAATTTTTTTTACTGTTTTACAAAATGGAAAACGACGTGCGCCTTGTAATCTTCCCTAGCAACATAATATAATCCTCCTTTTATAAGTTTCATTTAGAAAAATTGTAAAAAAACGTTTAAAATGAAAATCAACCGTCGTTTTTTTCCCATATTAATGGTTCAAAGGTCTCGATGGGGTTGATTTTATTTTTAGGATGTTTAAAACGGGTATGAAACGTGTTAAATGAAACGTTACATTATCTAAGCTACATTAAGCCTCTTTTTTAATTGATTTTATCATCATCATCATCATTATTATGATTAGATTTGCGCTTGAATAGTTTTTTCTTTTGGTTGGGTGCAAAAAAAATTTCAAATAAAAATTCTTTAGAAGTTTTTTTAGCTGGGTAGAAATAGCTGTCATCAATAAACCACACACAGACACATAGAGGATCTATTTTTACTTGCCTTGGGGCTTAATTCCATGAAAATAATCAAAAAACAAACAAACACTTGAAGAAAAATCTGTAAAGAATCATCAGTTTTTCTTCTTCTTCCAATTGAATCGGGAGGAATGACGGGTTAACTGGTTATTTACCAAAACAGAAAATTTTTTTTCTTCAAAAATTATCGAAAAAAAAATCGATTCTCGAATGAATCGATGGATGTTTTAGGCTGAAATTGATTAGGTCGTGTGTCATGATCATCATCATATTTTAAATTGAAACGTTCCCCTCATTCCAATCAAAAAGGGATGCAAAAATTAGAGTTTTTTGAAAAAAAAGACTCAATTTCATTCAAAAGTAGGATGCAGTTACGAAAAAATTATTCAAATTTTTTTAAATTTATTCATTGAATTTGATGACAATGAATTGAATCGAGAGAAAAAAAAATGAACTGATTTGATTGCTTGTTTCAAGATTCAGTTAGTTTGTGTGTGTTTCAGTGAAGCATCTCATTGTTCACATCTTTCATTCACTCGCACACTCACTATTGCATCATACGCATCGCTGATCAATTTCAATACAATTTCTCTTTTGCCTTTTCCACTCACTTCACTGACATCCATGTGTGTTGTGTGCAAATAGCAGGGAAAATTTCCCCGAAAATTGGACCAACTTTTTCATTCATTATTTTTCCCAAATCAAAAGATGAAATTTAAATAATAATGATCGGATCTCAAAAAGCCTAAATGAGCTTGGTGATTTTTGAAAAAAAAACATCCCGAACAACAACAACAACCAAATTCAAATTCAAATCAATAAAAAACGCATCATCATTCCGCATCATCTTGTTGATGAGGTTTTTCGGAAATTTTACTTGTCAATTTTTTTCTACACTTTGCACTTGTCACTTGTCATCAATAAAAAAGTGTCCATGTTGATAAAAATCATTTTTCGAATTAAGAAAAAAAAATTGCATGTCATATCTGGATGGCTCTCTTTTTTTCTGACAAAATGACGACCATCATTTTGACAATCATCGTTTTAAGTGATTTTTATCTTGACAAATTTGTGAAAAAGAAAAAAAAATTAGTTTTATGTTAATGATAATCTCCGGTGATAAACTTAAACACAAACACACACACACAGGTGACATTTTCAATCACTCTTTTAGTCGACTTTTCTTCTTCTTGAATAACCCGTTTATCTACTACTTGCCGACGATAAAAAATGATTTTCATCATCGTCGACATTTACTTTACTCAATTTGAATTCAATTTAAGCTTATCGGTTGTGCAATTTTTCTTTTCAACCAACGAAAAAATCCCAAAAAAGAAAACACTTTTCACAAGAGAAGATTCTTCTTTTTTCCTTCTTTCCAAGAATCTATTTTTTTCAAGTTAATTTAAAATTCAAAATTCCCCCCCTCCAAAAAAAAAAAAATTCAAAATTAACCCAATATTCAATAAGATCGATACATTGATTTTATTCATTTTTTTTTGTAAAATCAATATCCAATATATAGGTAGTCTTCTAAAAATGCTAATGGAAAAATTCCGTTTAGTTCAGTAATAATCATCGATATTTTCATTAGTTTTTTTTATTAATAATCGATTCAGTTATCTTTTTTGCCCAAATAAGGTCTATTTATTAATTTTTTTTATCCAAAATAATAATCATTACAGCAACAATCGATAGAAACAATCGATTTTTTTTCTGGCTAGCGATGCTGATGAAAAAGTTTTCATCATGATGATGATGGTCGTAATATCGATTACCATCTTTGGTAGTATTACATTTCATCATTGATTACCGATCCGGTAACCACCCTGTAAAACGAGCCAGTTTTGTTTTTCTTTGTTCAATCAATTAATCATCGTCATTTGATGATGAGATTTTCTTTTTGTATGAAACATGGATGGATATTTTTGCACAGGAATCGATTTTTTTTTCTTCTTCAAAGATTTTTTGGTTGCGAAAAAATTTCATGTTCTGACTGCTTCGGCTGACAACAACATTTTAATTTGTAACCAAATTTTCAACTTTTTTTTCCAAAAAAAACGTTGCTTGCTTTCGTCGATTTTATCGTCTAAATCTTTCAAGAAAGATCTGATACGTCGACCGACCAAATAGAGACATTATTTCATTATTATAATGATGATTATTAACCCTCCAGCCGACCAAACCAAACCAAAAAACCATATGCAGCTCTGAATAGATTATCTTTTATTTGAAAAACGAACGAAGAACGAACGAACGAAAAATCATTATCTTAACAATAATCTAGGTGTTCATTTTTCAAAAAGTTTTTCTTTTTTTTTAATTCATTTAAATTTCATTGAATACACACAGGCTTATCAGTCAAACAAACCTGGAATCTTTTTTCTCTGTCTCTCACTTTCTCATGTCTTCACTTCTTCTTCTTGTGCTACCTGTATTCACTTAATTGGTTTGTTTGTTTGTTGTTTTTCAACCAAATAAAAAACAAAATTTTAAAAAATCCGAAAGCAATAACCAAACTAAACCAAAAACATTTGACATTTGACAAATTGTATATCGAACCAGAACAAGAAAAATTGATTCTGTTTTGGTAAGAAAATTTGAAAAAAAACTTTTTTTCTTTTCATCACTTACTTACTGCTGCCATCATTATTGCTGTGTTTAATTAATTGTTTTTCGTTTATTTTCTTCTTCTATTTCGACTAACGTTTGTGATTTTTTTTTCTGGGTGGAAATAGTGTTTAGAAAGTTTTTGCTTTGATTCTTTTCGTCGAATTTGATGTTGTTAAATGGCCAAAAAAAACTGATAATTTGTCACAACATTTATAACGGATTTTTTTTTGGTTGATTCTGAAAACTTTTTTTTTGGTTTCTGAATTCAACACCATCACACTATGTTGATGTGTGTATTGAAAAGAAAAAGAATCTGTCAGAATTTAGTCATGTCTCTGTTTTTTTAAGGCTAAATAATGATGATTTCGTTTTGGTTCTGGATCTTTGAAAATAGAAAACACGACAGGTGACATGATCAAATGTAAAATGTAAATTTTTGTCTTTTTCTTCTGCTGCTGCTGCTGTTGGTTCATTTCAAAATTGACAATGAATTGTGCAATTGCGATAAAGAAGCTGTCATTTTTATTTTCAGGATTGTTTCGTTTGCAATATTTTCATTCTGCCAATTTATTGATGAGCCAATGGCTATTGGTTTGTTGTTGTTTTGTTGTTTTCAAAATTAATTCCTGATTCTTGGATTCATTTCGTAAGCTTTCTGTGTGTGTGCGTCTTGTGGATTTCTGAATGATTCCAATTAATTTGGATGAAAATCTGACACAAACACACACACACACAGTTGTCATTGGCGATAATAATGATGAAGAAAAAAACTGTCATGCTAATGATCAAAAGTCGAGGTCGAAAAAATTGAATTCTATTTTGACCCAAACAGTTGCATATAGTTTTTTTCTGTTTTTTTTTATTTCCTTTTTCCGTTTTATGAATTTTTTCTTCATTTTTATTTTTAATTGGATACATTTGAAACTGACTGTAGAAAAATTCACAATCTATCCATTGTTGTTGAAATAGGACCCTTTTTCGTTTTTTTCCCTTGAAAGTTTCGGAGAAAAGTTTCAAATTTCATTCAGGGTTTGTATCTCTCTCTCACATGAAATACCGGAAATGTTGGATACAATTCCTGAATCGAGTATCGAGAATCGAGGTCATTCATTCGATTCTCGATTCTCGAATGAATGTAGAATTTTTTTTCATTGGAAAAATCATTGTGATTGTCTCGTCGCTAATCGTTATTTGCTACATGATAATGATGTTGATGACATTTGGTAATGATGATGATGATGATATCATCGACAAACAAACAAGGAAAAATATTTATCTTTAGTTTCAATGATTTTTGGCTGCCATCGTTTCTTTTTTTACCCTCTACTATAGAATTCTGTGATTGAATTTCTTTGTGTGCAAAAGCAAACATTTCGTTGCAAAAGCGAGAATATCTAAAAAACTAAATTCCTGATGAATGTGCATTTATCAGACAAACAAACAAACGAGAAAACCGGGTATTGAATTTCATTGCATTTTCACTTGATAATGAAAATAGATTCTTTTAGATTAGGCAGACAGAAAAAAATATGGCATCTTTTCGTTTGCATCCCACCACCACCACCTTTTTCTTCTCATGCACACACACAATATGTTATCATCATCATCATCATATTCGACAGGATTTATCTCTGGAAAGTTTTTTTTTGTTGTAATTTAATCCAACAACCAACCAAGAACAACATTACTTGAAAAAATCTGTTGACATCAACAGTATATATGAATAATGATGATGATTCAAACTTTTCCATTTTGAATTTTTGTTTCTAAAATTAACAAAATTTTAAAAAAATATAGGGCGTTTTCTGTTCTCAATTTTTTTGAAAAATTTCTTTTTCAAGATTGCCTGATTTTCCTTTGTTAATAAGGTGGTTGTTATTGCTTTATACAAAAGGTCCTGTTCGTGAGTTTTACCTGGCCAAAAAAAAAATACTTGATGATTAATTGCAAAACAATTAATAATTAATTAATGAAGAAAAAAACACAATCAAAAAAAATCATAAAGTCAATGTTCTATTGTTATTTTTTGGTTTAAAATTCACCTGAATTTTCGTGATAATGATCCGGTCTATCTTTGTCAGTTTGTGTGTAGGTTTTTTTGAAAGTTTTTTAAAGTAAAATTTTTTTCAAAAAAAAAACTTACCTTGATGATAATGAATTTACCTCGGTGTAAGAAAAGAAAGTTTTTTTTTTTTGCTTTTTTGCTTTACTTTTTCACTTCTCCCTCTCTCTCTTCGTCCAGAAAAACCTGAATATTAATCTTTCGGTATCTGTGTTTCTCTGTTGCCAATTTTGTTGTTTTGTTTTTTTCGTTTCGAATATTAATGATCTTTGATATGGGCTATCAATAATTAGTTCATTATTGATTTCAGGGCATTCATAATGTAGACAATGTTTTTTGAAAAACGAAAAACGAAAAAAAATCTATTAATTAGTAGCTATTGAACATCATCATTTTTTTATGATCATCTTGATGGTAGGCTAGGCACCCTGTATATCAAGAAAAAGAAGAAGAAATATTTATGGGTTCATCGAATGGAATTGAAAATAGAAAAATAAATCCTGGTTACACACATACAACAAATCTTTGTCAATGTGTTTTTCTGTGTGTTTGTGTTTCTGTGTTTGTGTCATAATTTATTATCAATTTCGTTTTGAGTGTACATATATATCATGTCGGTTTTGCTAAAGGTCACTGAAAAATAGGAAAAAGAGAATCCATTGATTTTGTTTCAAAAACACTTTGAAAATCGATGATCGTAAATCTTTGCGCCAAAAAAATATGTTTGGTTAAAAGTTAAACTTGTTTTTAACAAAATTCTCAAGAATATTTTAAGGAAAACATTTCTGACCAAACACACTGTCCGCCTACTTTTTGAATATGGATAAAAAATGCTAATTAATTACCAAACATCATCATTGATGAAATTTTATATTCAGGAAAGCCAAACTTGAAAAAAATAGTCCATTGTTTTATCGTATAGGAAAAACAAAAAAATTCCTCACCGAAACAACATCAGTCAATCAATCTATTACACACGTTTTTTCTATCCAACTTGTCTTCTTCTAGTTGCCTTTCAAAAAAGGATTCATTCAACTTTTTTTTACTGAATTTATTAATTATTAAAATCCTTGTGCTATGCTGTGTGTATCATATGTCTGATTTATAATGGTTCATTGTTGTTGTTCGTGAAGTTTTTTTTCTCCCCTTTAACTAGATGCGAAAAACAATGGTCGGAACAAATTTTTTCTTTTCATTATTCGTTCGTGAAATTTGATATGTTACAACCGAGCATACAACACTCACACAGACATTACATTTGATTTATGGAATAAGCCTTAACTATATATAAACACAGCCCTATCACAGGTAACACAGGTGTCACACACAAACATTCATCACAAACAAACATTGAAAACATTGGATGTTTTCAATGTTTTGGACAATTGAAATTCATATTTTAAAATAAAATGAAAAAAATTTCTTCGTCTTTCTCACAAAAATTCAAACGTAAAAAGTATTTTTGTTCAGATTTTAGACAACTAATCATCATCATTTTCATTCAAGTTAGGTTAGGTTAGTTCAATGATCAGTTTGATCATCATGATCATTATTATCATCATGTTATGATTAGTTTTTTTATACAAATTATGTATTTTGTTCAACAACAAAAAAAAAACATATTTCGCTCGATTGATAGATGAGTGGCTGGCTATCCTTGGTTATTCAATTTCTTATTGATCTCTGATCGTTTGTTTTTGGTTGATCTGATGGTTCATTATCATCAACAAAAAAAAGAAATGATTGCATGAATGCCGACTTTCGAACAGCAGCAGCAATAACGAGCAATAACGATCGAAACGATATAAAAAACAAATTCTGGAAATAATGAGGATGATGATGATGATGAACTTATTTGATAGCTTGACTTTGAGAAAGAATATGCCTTGAAGCAACAACAAGAAAAATTTCAATTTTTGACATTTGATTTTAAAACGCGCGCGCTAGCATATCCATAACAATGTTTGGTAGCCGGTTCTTCTTTTTCGCCGATTTTCACCCAAAAAGTATTATGTGGACCACACCAATGATGATTTGGATTTTTGTTTTTTTCGGTTTTTTTTCATTATGTAAAATCGTGTTTCGTTTATTGATTCCGTTTTGTTTTTTGCTGTATGATAAAATCTCCACCATTTTCATGTCTGAAAAATCTATCTAATCTATCTAATCTGTCTATGTGTGTGTGTGTGTCTATTTCGGTCTCTGTACGAGAAAGAATCGATTTACACCCCCGCTACACGAAAAAAAAATCCAAATTTTGAAAGTCTGCGTTCAATTTGATAACCAAGATGAGTCACATTGCAACTTTGTTTTTCCTCCTGAACCAGATGGTTTATTTATGTTTTTTTTTGTTGAAAAATTATATGGCCTCTGGTCATGTTGAAACACAGCGAAACAAAATGGATACCCCTCCTTATTATCGATCTCTATTTCGAGATAATATTACATAACGTTCATCATTCACATATAACGTTCCTCATTCTTGTATTGTGCAGGATTATTATTATTATTCACAGGGAAAAAGCGATCAATTTTCGAGAATTAAAACAAGCGAAAAAATATTATGAAATAAATAGGCTTAAATAGGCGAATATTCGTTGCTGTTTTCGTCTTGATTAATCTGCTCAAAAAAGAATGAAAAACTTATTATCAGGAAACAAAAAAATGATTGACAAATTTCTCTGTTCCAGAAATTTTTTTTTATCATCACCAAAAACTTATCCAGACACTGTTTGTTTGTCAGAGTTGAGTGTGAATGAATGATGATGATGATAATCCGGAATTTTTGAATATTTCTCTTTCGCTCTTTTGAACATTTTTCATCTACTTTTTACAAATGTTCATTTCGTATGAATCGATCCATAAATGCTTGAATGAATGGGGAGGATGTGGAAAATTTTTCATTTGGAAATTCATTCTTATTACATACATTTCCAAAGGACAGACCAAAACTTTATCATCAAATTTTCATGTACAAAACGACGACGACAACCAACAACAACCGTGTGTCATGTTTGTAATCCAAATAAATTGTGAATAAATGGGAGAAAAAAATTGATTTTCACATGTAAAACATTGCAAATATTTCAACTGTGTGTGTGTGTGTTTTGCACATCTGGAATTCTGGAATTTATTTTTCCAAATAATGAAATTTTGTCAATGTGTTTTTTGGGTGCTTGTTTTTCCCGTTGTTTTGGTTGTATTAACCGTTTGTTCCTTGGCTAAATGGCTGATTTGTCGTTTATTTAATTATATTCGGTCGATTGATTGATGCAAAAAATTTGCACAAAAATTTTTTCAATTAACATCATTATCTCAACATCGACCAAAAATTCATTACACATTTTTCCTTGTCCAAAAACATCAAGAATATTCTGTTGTTGTTGTTGAGTTAATCTTCGAAAGCAAGCATTCTTTTTAAAGAATTTTTTTTCTGTTTTTCGAAATCCAAATCGATCATCTAATCAATCAATCAATCAATTAACCATCCTAAATAAAAATCAAATCGATCAATGTCAATCAATCAATCAATCATGGTAGTGGTTAACCATTGATCTTAATGATTATTTATCATGAAATAATTGTTTAAATCATTGATTCGTTTCGATCTGTCTTGCCTTGTCTTGTCTTGTTGATTTTTGATTGATTTTCTGTGCTACAAATGATTACATAATTACACTATCTATATTTTAAAAAAAATCTTATCAAATTATGATTGATAAGTTGAACGAATGAAGGAAGAATTTCAAGAGAATTTCAAGTTTATAAATGAATGAATGAATGAATGATTTTAAAAATTAGCATGGCGATCATCCATGTCAATCATTATTCAATGGCGAAAAAAAATTGTCATTTTTTTCGTCGTTGTTGTCTATTATTACCCATCTAAACAGAAACAAACATACATAATGAAATCTGGACACGAACATCAAACAAAAAGTATAAAGTATACACCTTTCTCATCATTATTCATAATTTTTGTTTTCTTTGGTTAATTACCTTCAAAGCAGATTGATTCATTCAATGTTTTTTTTTCATTGCATAGAAGGATTTCTCAGGAGAATTTATTCATTGAATCATTCATTCAGCCAGGATATTGCCATTGAAATTTTCTATTGTATTCGTGATGCGTGATGCATAATATGAATAAAATTATGATGAAAATGATTGCCGGTTATCATTACCATTACAACCATCGAAAATTATAACAAAAAACAAACAATGATGATGACAAATTGAAATGACAAATCCACTGTGAAGAGAAGCATATAATATCTATGTGATTATCAGGGTTTTGAAAATCCGGCTCACATGTATAATCATCCTGATCATTTTCTTGTGTAAACAAACATGTGTGTGTGTGTGTCCAGTTTGAATACCTTGACCTGGCTGGAAAAACCAGAAGCATTTTTTTCCAATTCGTTCTTAATTCAATAAAAGAAAATTCAATTTTCCAGAATTTCTTCTTCTTTTCTAGTTTTTATTGTCATTTTTGTTGTTGTTGTTGTTGTTTTTGTTTACATCACGAAATTCATGATGATGACGATGATGATAATGATCGAATGAATCGATTCGTTTCGAAAGAAAAAAATTCAATTTAATTTGATGTCTTATTTGATGCGACCTTTCTCAATCTCTCTCCGTTTGTTTTTTGGTTTGATTTACACAATCAAACAATGATGATACTGACCAGAGAGAAAATCATTCATTACACACTGACCGGACTGAATGTCCTTGTCGCATCATCATCATCATCCTCGACATTGATTGTTTGACTATCACGCAATCGTTTCTTTCTGTTGTATAAAACCATGATGATGATCATCATTATTCATTGGAAAATGATTGAAAATAATGATGATCACATTGTGAAAAACTAAACAGAAAAATAATTGGATTATCATCAAACAAGCACACAGTGGTGGTGGTGGTGGTAGACAATGACACATTCTTTGATGTTGAAACGATGCAAAAAAATGAAAGATTACCCAGAAAAAAAACAGGAACTAAAAACAGCTGCCGAATTTTGGTTTTTCGCTGTGTAGAGAATTGTATAGGATTTCAAACTTTCTCAAATGAAAATATTTCTCAACTATAGGCTCGATTTTCACAATCTTTTTTCAATTAACTTTTGTTCGTTGTTTATCCTGTGCGAATGGATCGTATGATTTTTAAAATTGACTGGTTTTTGATTTTGTTGATTGACTTAACCGAAACTGAAACAAACGCCTGAATCCAATCGCCAACCAACAAAAGAAGCCGAAATTCAGTTTTGAAAACAAAAGAATGGCTATTTTTCTTTTTCCCGTTTGTTTTGCTAGTGAAAAAACAACAAAAAATACAATGGATGTTTAGGAAAGAAAGAAAAGGAGAAAAAAACAATGATAGCCATCAATGTTGGGTTAATGTTTTTTTTTCGTTCGTTTGGGATACTACTTTACTTACTTGCTTGGTTATTAACCAAATGACCAAATCGAATTTAATGAATGATGACAACAACAACAACGAAGAAACTTTGATTTGATCGGATCGAATCTGATATCGAGACGATAACGATAAAACGAACAAAATTCAATTTTACCATTATCATCCTTGTTTGTTATTTAGCTTAAATTTCCTTATCATCATCATCATCATCTTGGACAACTTTGATCATGATGATGATGATGAGAAAGCAAGCGAAAGAAAAAGAAAATGAAAAACCATTCCTGTTTGTTTGCTTCTTCTGCTCGATTTAATCAACAAATTGTTTTTTATTTTGTTTTGTTTGGTTGTCGTCCAGTATTTTCTTTTCTTCTTCGATTTTTCTTCGAATCGAGATTGGTTTCGATCCATTTTTTTTTTTTTTTTTTTTTTCAATTTTTTTTCATTCAGTAAATGTTTTTTTTTTTTTTTTTTTTTTTTTTTTGTTGTCAATGTTTGTTCAGTCAGTAAATGTTTGTATTTTGGATTTTCTTTCGGTGTGTGTATGTTTTTTAGATCAACAAAGAAGTTGATCAAATTCAGAATCATGAATGCGCGAAACATTTACGAAAAAAAAAATTTTGAAAAATGAAAATCAAATTTCTCTCGATTTGATTTGATTTGATTGAATATACTATAATCATTTTGGTAAATAAATAATTTTTGTCATTTTTTTCTTCAAGTTGAATATAACTAAAATGAATTTTATAATTTTTCAATGATGACTATGTTTAAAAGGTGAGATCATTCAGTTTTTCATTTTGGTTTTCAGTCAAGTGCTATTTTCAAATAAATTCCTGTGCCTTGTGCAATAATAATAATCGACAAGCACAAATCAATAATAATAATAATGATGATTTTTGAACAAAAAAAAATCACATCCTATTGATGTCTAATGATTTTTATGTGACCAGAAAAACAGAAACAAGAAGCAGAAACAAAAAAGGCCTGATTGAGAGAAATATTGATCATCATTATCAGCAATTTTTTTTCTGTCTCAATTCTTGTCGAATCACTGAATGTTTCAATTGCAATATGGTTATCCCAATGTAGTTATTTTTCAGTCGTTCGGGTATTTCTGCAATTTGTTTTCATAGCACGTGCCAAAAAAAAATGCCTTTCCATTAATTCGTGTGTGTGTGTGTGTGATTCGAATGATTATTATCATCATAATCATCATTATTATATTTTTTTCGAAATGAATTGATCTTTGATCCCCCAATGAACAAACTGAAAAGCTGTTAATTTTTATTAATTTTTTTCACTGTTGATCATTATTTTCTTTTGTTGAAACGCTTCTATTATCATCATTTTGGTAGCCGCGTATTTTCTATTGATTACAATCAATGAACGATTCTCTCATTGACAAATTGATTAATTCGACAAAGATTTTTTCCCATTCTCTCTCTCTCTCTCTCTCTCTCTCTCTCTCTCTCTCTCTCTCTCTCGCTATTCAAAACGACCGATTAATCAGCAAGTCACATACATAGATCCCGAAATTGTTGTTGTTGTTGAAATTGATATAGCAACAACAACAACAACAATAACCAACAACAACAACAACAAAAAAAAACAT
>ERZ500997.241-NODE-241-length-15215-cov-7.399077_pt1 | contig 15215 bp, 13 predicted proteins | sample MGYA00248826_ERZ500997 | MGnify/ENA primary metagenome ERZ500997 (study PRJEB25958, sample SAMN03398524) | human skin metagenome | study: EMG produced TPA metagenomics assembly of the Human Skin Microbiome Metagenome (human skin metagenome) data set.
TATCAAAAATGAAAAACAATGTTCAAGGTAAAAAAAAGCTTTAGAAAGTGAAAGTATAGATTAGTAATAGGGAGGGTATTTATATACGGATAAAAACATATTACATATTTACAGGTAAGAAAATTAAACAAGATGTGAACGATGAAATAATGCCAGCTATCAAACAATAATATCAATGGCAATGAAGATATCAAAAACTATTGTCGAGAAAATTTTCGTAAAAAAAAGTTTTGAATCATTTTTTTAAAAAATTTTATGAATGAAAAACAACAACAAAATAGGCGTCGGTTTTTGAATATAATTGTATACTATTTATAAAAAAAATTATTTTATTTTTTACTTTTTACAAGTGAAATATTCTATTCTCAAAGAAATAGCCTAGTTTTAAATTATTTGCATGTGAAATGGATAGACTCATCATTTTCGACATATGATCATCATCATAATCATAATCATAATGATAACCATAACGATGATTATCATCATAATTGTAAGGATCAAAAATATGAGAAAATTGTACAACAACAAAATATTTTGCGAGACAACCAACATAAAAAACATTAAACAATAAATGGCTGTTTTGATCGGAAGTGAATATTGTAAGAAAGCAAAAAAATAAGAATCGGAAAAAAAACAAAGATATGATCCGATGATGTGATGATTATGAATGAATAGATGATACATTATTGAGAAAACATTTCAATCATGATTGAATGTAATGATTTTTCTTTCTCTTATTTGACGGAAATGTTATGACAACAAACACCCACAGAGAAAAAAAAAATAAGATGGATATGCAGAAAAAAAAGAAAAATAAATCAACCGATAGTAAATTGATCAATTTTTTTTTTTGGTAATCGAATATTGAAAATGTCAAGTGTTGAATGTCAACTATTCTATAACACACAGTCATTCAAATTTTTATCAACAAAAACATAAAAGAAATAATGAATTGGAAACTTTTCTTTTTTTTGAAATCAACCAGACAACCAGATAAAAAGAGATTTAAGTAAACTTCCGTTGATGCCTTCTTAATTTGTTGTTTGTATTGTGAGAATAAATAAAGATAGTGATAAAAATTTAATGAAGAGGATTACATTGAAGTAAGAATTGTGTAAATATTGTTTGTTTGTCTTTTTTTAAATCATAAGGATTGATTTGTAAATTATTATAAGATTATTCATTTTTGGCAACAAACAATGAAAAAATTAAAAACGAAAATGATTTCTTTCAATTAATTTAAATTATCAGGAAAAAAAATAAACATCCAAACATACAAATACAATGGTCAAATTAACCAAATGAAAAGAATGGCATAAAGTTTGATGACCCTTATGGACAACAAATCATCAACAACAACCACGACCACATTACCTGATTTTGATCATCATACCACAACGAAATTATTATTTTATTTCATTTTTTCATTTCATTTCCAATTTTGTCTTCGAGTTTTTTTTAGTTATTTTATAATGATAATTATTATTATACACAACAACTAACAAAGATGGAAAATGAGAATTTGAAAGAAAGAATGAAAAAATAGTTTATACCTCCTCTCCATACAATGATGAAATAAATAAATAAAAAACAACGATCGGGCGACATACATACATACATATAGAGTGAAAAAAACAAGATATTTTTTCTGTTCTTTTCTTTTTTTAGACTAGCCATCCTAGAGTCGACCGAGGTCATCCCGTGTGAAGAAAGGTTCGAAGGGAAAAACATCATCATCATTCATTCATTCATTCTGCTATTCTTCCATCATCATCATTATTATTATCATTGGATGGTCTTCATAAAATATGGCGACTAAAGATATATATAAAAATTTTTTGGGGTAGACAACGATGTCGGCGATTGCAAGTAGTGATTGTCAAACAAGATTTTGTTGTTATTATTATTATTATTGTTGAATAACTTACATATATACAAAAGACATTTTGGACATCTTTCATTCTGTTTTTTTCTGTTGTTGTTGTTGTTTTTATGATATGGTTGAATGAATCTTAGGTAACAAATGTGAATAAATAAGTATATGTATGGTAGTGAGATGGAGAGAGAAGAGGGTAGTGTAAAAAAAACTAAGTGTCTATGGCCAGGTAAATAAATCAAGAATAGACACAGAATAGATTTTTTTTTGTTTCTTGAAGCAAAATGAAAAAAAAATCAACTTCAAGTTTATCGATGGGAAAGAATCTTGAATATAATCATCAATTTTTTTAAAAAAATAAATATGAAAAGACATATATTTGTGACAGAATGTTTTCCATCATTTTTTTTCTCATCATCAAACTATGTGACATATCCATTTTATTGAGAAACAAGAAGAAACCACAAAAATTTTACAAATAATGATCATATTTTCATCAAAAAATAATAATCATCATCGCAGGTTATAATCATTAGATAATATATATGAATTCATGCATGCACACACACTTATAATCATTTTCATTTATAATTCTAATCGAAAAGTGAAAATTTACAAGATTACAAGATTTTTTTTTTGCGCAAAATTATGAAAACTTTCCGATAAAGATGTGATCAAGCCTCGAGGCTTTTCATGCACACACACACACACCTGTTGAATTGATAATGATGAGAGATGAAATATACCACTCTTTCTTTCGTTCAGAAATAGAACAGGAAAAAAAACTAAACTCAATTTAATTCTTGTCCTTATTATTTTTCCAAGCTACTTTTTTGTTGTTGTTGTTGTTGGTAAAACTTTGGACTTAATTTTCATCTATTTTGTTTGAATGGAATGAATGAATAAAATCTCAGTCTCATTCACTCATCATGACATAATAACATTTAGCCTAATTGTTTTGTTTTTTTTTGGTTTTTTTCAGAATGAAATTGAGGAGACAAATACTATGTGTGTGTGTAGTCGTGTGAATAAAAACACTAGTGATGACGTCAAAAAATAAAGAGAGGGAGAAAGAGAAAAAGTCATTTCCGCTCGTTTGTCAAAAATTCAGAGAAAAAATTGAAGCCAAATAAAAAAAAACGCGGATGATATTTGATTCATTCAATGAAATGATCTTTCGTTCGTATGTTTGTATGGCGGCAACCAAAACGATATTTAAGAAATGAATAAAAATCGAAAAGAAAATGAAAATGATCATTGAAACAAATAAGGCAAAAAAGGACTGATCTTTCAGAGATTTATAGTGGAATATAAGAAGCAGAAACAAAGCGAAAAAAATTCATTTGCGTGGACTATCTTTTTTGTTTGACGGGGATAGCTTGATGAATGAAAAAAAAGAGAAATTCAGAAGAGAAAAATATATATTCACATTTGCCAAGGACAACGATTTTCACTATAAATGTTAAAAAACAATTATCGCCTAGTTTCTTAATAATATTTTTTTTTCTCGATATTTCTTATTTGAAAATTATGTGTACTTGTCACTAGCACATATGCATATACATACCAAAACACATATGGAACTATTGGATTTAACATCCTATTATCCAACACACAACATCAACGTTGTTTAATGTTTGTTCCATTCATTTTTTTAAATCAATAACATAAACATACGTACAAACATATGCAAACATTATTATTGACCACAGATAGAGTAGAAGAAAAAAAATGACAAATCCAAATCGTTGACGAATGACACCTACGCACAACAACAAAAAAAAAATCGACATCAACATAATAAAATCCAATCGAAGATTCAAAATAATTAATCAAGGATTATTATTATGAATTGAAAAAAATATATGTTTAAATCTATTTTTAATTCTAAAATTCTGATTCTGCACCGAAGTATTTTGCTGAGTACAATTAAAAAGTACAAACATCCAACATCAAATACAATCAAGCAAGCAAAACCAGGTTTTTTTAAAAAAAAAAACATTTTCTCATCATCATCATAATCTTATTTCGCAAATATTAAATTATGGAAAAAAAATAAACTAAAATGATAGACCATATGTGAATGACAGAATGAAATGAATAAAAATGCAAAATTTTGTTTTTCATTTCGTGGTTTGTTTTTAAGACTAAAAAAAAAATTTGCACACAAAATGCAATGAATCTCGAAGAAGCCCTTTGCAAATGATTACGACAATGATGATGGTGCCATGGCTGGATGGATAGCCATATTTACTTGACCTGCCTTCATTTTTTTTTCTTTGATTCACATTTCATTCACTAGCTTTTTTACCAGTTTCAATGATGATGATGATCATCATCATCGTGGTCTTGGTCGTTGTAGTCTTCGTCGTCGTCACACATGCACAAATCATCAAGAGATTTTTGCATGGGTCGTACTTTCGACGTTTTTTTTTCATTCGTGGAGATATTTTCTTTTCCTTTTTTTTCTTTATTTCTATGGAATGAAAAAATTAAAAAGGAAAAAAAGGAAAGAAAGCAGAAAAATCTTGCCGAACGATCAAAGGAACCAAAGTAACTTTTACTAAAAACCATATAGGTAGCTGGTATACTACTACTACTATTACTAGGGCCATTTTTTCCCCTATTCAATTCATTCATTCATTGAAAAAAATTTCAAAATACAATTCACGATTCACATTCATTCATTCATTCATTTCCAATTCAATCTATAATGATAATCTACCATTCAATTGATCGAATATATTGAGTGAACGAAAATAATGAAAAACATACACATGGAAATAAACTTTCAATGAAGAAAATTTGAAGGGAAATGAAACGAATAGAAAAAAATACGTACCCTAGCTATATAAAATGTTATACCTAGAAAATCATTGTTAGTAATAATCATAATAATGATGATGATGATGATGATGATGGTTATACCTTGTACAATTTGACCTATGTGACACCACACACACTGAAAGATATTGAGAAAGGAAAGACTCTTTCCGAAGATCGAAAAAAAAGACGTGATCGAACAATGATCGACTTTCAAGTAAAAGAAAAAAAGTTAGGTTGGTTAGGTAATAATATGATGAATATAAAATCAATCCATTTCTCTCCTGTTTTCTTTTCTTTTTAAACATCCATGTCATAGTGATGACCGATTTGATTCGAACATAAAAATCCAAAAAAAAAGAATGTCAAAAAAAAACTCATTGGTGTCACCTTTTTATTTGAAAAAAATATACATTTGATCATCATCACTACTGAAATAACAACTATTTTACTACCGATAACCAATTGATTAGCTTGAAGTTGTTTATATTTTTTTTTTAAATTTTATTCGATGCATATGCGTGTTCCCAATAAAAGATTTGAATGTTGTTGTTGTTATTAATGAATGAATGAATGAATATGATCACCGGTATTCAATATCTACCAATATCCGACTCCTTGATCACACACATGCACACCAAAAAAATAATGATCGTGACTGCCGAATGAAATTTTTCTTCAATAATCTCTAGTTTTTCATTAAATAGCTAAAACATTTAACAAGCATCACATTAATAGACATTCAAACAAAACAAAAAAGAGAAAATTCAATTCATTTATTTTCAAGTTAAATAGAATAAAATCTTTTAAAAATGATAGGCAATTAAATGGGTAATAAGAATGAATGACCGTCGACGACTATTCGATGGTCGATGGCTATCTACAAGGCCAAAGAACTCGAACTCGATTGAACAGGTAGAAAAAAAAACAACAAAGATTATACAATTTTTCATTCACAAGATATGTTTACTACGACAAATAAAAACAAAAAAAAAGAACAAGATTGCTTTTCACAGATATAAACAACATCAATTTCACACATTTTAAATTCGTATTTGGTAGATAAAATTTTAACAAGATTGAAATGAAAATATTTGATTTTTGGATGGTGTGAAATTAAGAGATAGAGAAAGAGAGACAAATAATTTTTGTTCAACTTACCTCGTTCTTCAATGACCGCTTCGATTAATGTGATTGTTGCGGTGAATAAAATAATCAACAAACATGTTGTAATTGATTTATGAGAAAAGTTTTGTTTGCTACACAATTTTGATGACATTATCGTTTGTTGATGATGATCATTGTAACATTTTTCAAAATTAGGACGATAATGACGAAAATCCATCGTTTCCGTTCGTCGTTTCATATTGAAATCATTCATAATGGTCCGCATTTGTTTACACAGACACAAATATAAACAAACATAAAGGAAAATTTTTTCATAATTTATTTTGGAACAGTCATTGAAACCAAAAAATACACATAAAAATCTTAATAAAATCGATCAACCATTGAAAATGAATCAATTCCAAGTGATTATAGATTAAACAAATGCTAGATTGAACTAGAAAGAGAATTCGTTGATAAATAATCAAAGAATATGATTGAATAAAGAAAAATTTGGATCCGATGTAAATGGTTCAATGATCAAACGTCGACTGACGAGGTTCATCATTTCAAGTTGCCAAGCAAGCTCCTCTCTTCAAATCTGAAGATGACGACTACGGCGGCTGCGACGATAGCATTACAATTGCCAAGGCGGTGCTTAACAATTCCCTATACTTGTTGCTGGCCATTGTGTGCGTACGATTTCTATTTCGACAATTTTACGAAAATAAAAAAAATCTTTTCATTATGATGATGAAATTGATAATAATGGAATTAAGAATTTCGATCCTATTTTGAGTTTGAACGAACCAAATAATTCAAATTTTCAAGAATTTAATCGAATGCACTCGAACATTCGAAAGCCAAAATGCTTAGATTTTTAGCATTTATTTTTCAAATCAATCTTTCGCGGGATAATATTTTTGAAAAAAATAGACAAATAGGTCGATATAGTCGTCTGAAATGAACATCTGATTCTGTATGTTCGATTCATCGAACAAATGTTATGATTCAATTTAATTTTTGATTCATCGATTCATCATGTCTTTAATTTTTGGAAATCAATCAGATTTTAACCTGGACACACATTCCGTGTTGACTGAGTTAGATCGTAGTCTTCATTCATCATCGATTGGGGATCAATGTGAGGGAATCGTCAAAGTTCCATCATTGTTTGAACGTTATCCGTTCCCCATTCTAATCAACGCTGCATCGTTAAAATTGTCTGAACTTTTTCAAGAAGGCAGTAACTTTTTGCGGATATTAATTCTACAAGTTTTCAAAGAAAGTGAAAAACATTTGGACAAGATATTAAATATTGATGAATTTGTTCGGCATCTGTTCGCCGTAAGCTATTCAAATGATCCATTGGCTCGTTCGATTACATTGCAAACATTAGGCCATATTGCTCGTATCGTATGGAACAACAAAAATATTCATCATTTTATTCGTAACAGTTTAGAATCGAATGATGAACAAGAAGTTCATGCCTCCATCGAAGCCAGCGTACAGTTTGCTAAACAATCGAAAGAATTTGCCCAAAATATCTATCCTAAAGTCATCTATATGATCGAAGGTTTAACCACACCGATAGACATTAAAATCTGCTTACTCGAAGTGATCAATAATCTTCATCACAATTTTGCGATAGTCGAAGATGCACGTAACAAATTGATTTCGTTTCTTGAAAAATACCCCGAAAAAAAATTTTTATGTCAAAATCTTCATACCTTAACATCAATTGCTTCATCATCGATTACTCATATACCGGATCAAGTCGAATTGTTGCTTGAATATTATACAAATGATCCAAGAATCAGTGTCAAATTATCCGTGTTGAATGATTTAAAGAGTCTGGCTAAAGAAAGCGCCCATCTTTGGAAACCTGCAAGCATAGACAAATTTATCAATCTTATTTTTGCTAATTTGGACCTGAACAATTTCTTTTATTCATTAAATAGTATGGAGCTGAAAGAATCGCGTTTATTGTGTCGATCATTGGCAGTATTGAGCGAATTAGTGGGTTCTCCATCAGTTTTCATTGATAATTCTCTTGTTTCAATGGATCACATTGCTAAAATTGTCAACTTTGGTACACAAATCATTTACCAGTCGACTTTGCATGCTATGTTTGCCGAAAATCTACAAATATCTTTGATATCCAAATGTTTTACTATATTAACAAATATCTGTTTACATATGGATTCGAAATCTATTGATAATATCGATGTTCTTCAGGAAACATGCTCTGCATATGAATCATATTTTCTTGGAAAATTCAGCACCGAAATCGATGATAAAACGAGCAAAGAAGCTTTGAAAGAAATATTCAAAAGTTGCGTCACATTATGTCTACGACAAGAATCAGAGCCTAGCCAAGTGCTTCAAATAACTGAAGCTTTGCGATTCATACTTTTAAAATCAAAACCTAATAGTTCCTGGTACGAGATGATTTGTGAAACTATATGTGCGTTGTCTCTAGTTATTCAGAAAAATAAAAGTCTTTCGTCAGATGATATAATCGACATGATAAAATCGAGCCAAAAATCCAAAAAGAAATCGTTTCCAAAAAATGATCGGCTTGCCATCAAATTGTTAATCATCTTTTTTCAATTGAAAAATGGTAGTGTGATAATGGAGAAAGAATCGGTCATTCTCCTCGACAGTCTATCTAAATACAATGCCTGGGTCTGTTATAAAATTGTTCGAGCAGCGATGCGTTATGGCCATCATAATTTTGCAACACAGTTATTGAACAAAATCAAACCATCCACTGAATCGATTGAACAATGCTATTTCTGGATCAATAGTTTGCTACAGATAACCGAAGCCGAGGCATCGTTAATTAATGAAGATCTTATTAGATTGAAAAGTGATGAATTTTTATCTGTCAATTACAATTGTGAACAACTTGAACATGGATTGCTCAAGTGTATTTCCACCTATACGCAAGGTCTAACAAATTTGAAAGCTTCGGTTTCGAACGTCAAGCCAATGCAATTCCAATGCGAATTTGTTCGACTTCGTTTAAAATATCTTCAAGCTCATAAACATTTTCGTCAATGTTGTCAGATGATTCAATCATCGCCATGTCCAATTTCACTCATATCGAATGGTAATCAAACTGCACAATCTACCAATTGCTGGTCGGATGATCTTCTTCGTAACGGACGAATCGTAACATCACTGCAAAAATGTTCGCAAGAATTTCGTCGCATATCGGATAGTTATAGTGCATTATATCAATCATCTTTTGATGCCGATCCAAACACACTTTCCTATATTCAACTATGTCAACACAGTTGTACTTTACTTGCCGAAGTAATTGAGAATCTATTTCAAAAAAGTCATCGCATCGATTCATTATTTCTGCGATCTACTCGGACGAATACAATTAGTCCTGTCGATCAAATTAGAACGATTAATTCTGATGATTCGACCGCTGCAAGTATAATCGAACAGAAAGAAATGGAAAATGTTTGCGCATTAATCTCTGATCTGGTGCAAAAAAATGAATTGATGAGTTTGACCAATGTTGATCAAAGTCGACGAACCAACGGTCGACAATTTTTATCTTTATTTGCTCGACAAATTGAAATGTTACTGCGAATTAGTGCTCGTATGTTGCTGGTTCCATTATCATTTCCACGTTTCTTTTTTCAAGCAATCCAATCGACCAATATTAAATTGGAATTATCATCACAACAACCACGTAACATACAAGATACAATCAACATAGGTCAAAGTGTGCAATTTGTACTTTACGTCGAAGGAGTTGTCATCACTAATCCATCAAAATTAAAATTGTCTACAACAAAAATGACACCGATGTCAATGTCAGATCATAGGCTTACAATGCAATCAATGATGAGAATGATACAAAAAGCGGACAAACAGTTGGGTGGACAAAAACGAACCAATATATTCCGTAAAGTAAACAAAATTCTTTTAACATTGAATGCAGTGCCAATAAACAACGCAAACGATATGGCACATATGTCTCCGATGCAATCGACCATTACGATGCATTCCATTGTCGTACCAGTGAATGATTATTTTCACACACAGTTTTTGTTATCATTTCCTAACATTAACCTTTACAATATTTCAGTTGAGACATCCATCATCGATGAAAATGAAGCACAATGGAAAAGTGGCCCGATTCAAACAATCACAGCCAAAGTTGTTGAAGATTATAAAGCCATTTGATTATTCATATTTTTTTTTATACCATAAATAAATCATATTGACATATGAATTTTTTTTAAATTTCTTTAATATAAATGATATTTCACATATGGGAAAAATTCGATGCAAATGATGGTCATCACAATCTGATGTGAAGAATACAAATTTGACATTTAACACAATGATTTCCGTTAGAATTTTCATAGATAAATATTTACAAAACTCTTTCAATACAACAAGCAACCAATTAATGAAGACAAATTAATCAAAAAACAAGAACAAAATATAAATGTAACATATTTTATCCAAATAAGTGTTTTTGTAAATTTTTTTCTATACAAATTTCTTTCTCGACGAACAACAAATATGAATATTTTACAATGATTTTTTTTCTATTAATGTTCGTCTTCCAGATTTTTAGCCAATTTATTACATAATTTAAAAATAATACAACAATTTTAAAATGTTAATCGAAAATTTTCCTAAATATTAGGATTAGATGAGAATAGGGATCACCGACCAGTTAGGGAAAAAAATCACCGCCCATTTGAATCTATTCATTCATCCATGATAATGAAGACAAATGATTGAAGAAATGGAATTCAAGATGTGCTTTGAGCATTATAGTGACCACAATAAAGTAATGGCCATGTTCTAACAGAATAGCGAATTTTCATTATATTTGGCAAAACAATGAGGAAATTTGGAAAAATGTAGAATGCTATAGGGCAGTATGAGTGAAAGACGTTGCGCTATTACTATGAGCAAGCGATAATAAACTGCCGCTAACACTGGCAGAATCATCGTTATCCATAAATTGTGGGTATGGCTCAGTGGATGCATCTGCAATGGCCAAAGCATTGAAGCCCATTTGTGTGCTTTCTAGATCAAATTTTTCAATTTCCTGTGCTTGACGTTCAAGTAATAAACGTTTACGTTCATTTCGTTCATTCTGAAATTGTTGACGTTCATCTTCCATCTATTGATGAAAAAAATTGAAAATTAAAAAAAATTCATACATCTAATAATTTACCTTTTTCTCCAATTTCATCTTATCGATACGGACTCTTTCTTCTAGTTCACCACGTTCTTTGGCACGTTGTGCTTCGGCATTTAATCGGATTTTGCTTTGAAAAGCTCTCAACGATTCAAGCTCTTGATCAAGTTGATTTCTTAGTTCATTTTCTTCTTGTTCTTGTGCTTCATCCAATCGTATCTGTAAGGAATTTAAGATCATTGTACTCATGGAATTTTGTTTTACTTTAAGGTTAACATACCGATTGTGTTTGAAGCATATCTGCTATGCTTTGTTCATATTGTTCGCCTAAAATCTGTAACTTTCGAACTTGTTCTTCTTTCAATTTTTTGATGACATTTTTCTGTTCATCTTTTGGTGTGGAACTCAATATTTGTTCCTTCCAGGCCTTATACTGTTAGAATAATATAGGAAATCAGAAATCAAACTTAAAAACTTCAATAATTAATACCTGAAGTGTTTGTGTTTTACACGTTTCACGGAATTGTTTTCGTATCTGTAATTCTTTTTGTTTGAGACTTTTTGGTTGTTGCTTCACTTCCATTGCGTGCTTTTTACGTAATTCTTTCAATCGTCGATCAATGTATTCCTGTTGATTGGCTAATTCAATCGAATGCTGATTACGAATTTGCTCCTCACGTAATTGATGGATAGCTTTTTGCTGTTGATATTGAAGATCTTGGAATATATCATGATGTTGCATTAACATCTCATGTGCATGTTCCAATTGACTTTGTCGTTTATTAAGCTCATCGCGTAACATTTCCCTTTCTAGTTGATGAAATTGAATTTGCTTACGGCGACGAAATTTTCGTATTTCCAATTTAAAATTTTCGTCATTCTGTTGTTGTAGATTTTGTAATTTAAGATGTTGATCTCTTTGCACTTGTTCTAACCGCATTTTGTATTCATCGTGTGGGTATTCACGTTTCAGTCTATCTTTGACACATTTGAATTCACGTTTTTGTTGAATCTGTGCGCGGCTGAATTCGTCTTTTTGTGTGTTTAGTATCGATTTGCCAATCTTACGTTGTTGTGTTGAATTGACTTTTGACTAAAATTCAAAAAAAAACAAATAAATTTTAAGCTTAGTATATTGGAACATCTCAACCTTTTTTTCTAATTCTTGCTGTTGTTTGGTGATTTGTTTTTCCAGATCCTTTTTGAATTGCTGTAATAATGCATCATATTCTTTGTCTAATTTTTGTTGCTGTTCTTCAAATTCTTGTCGACATTTATCTTCTAGCTGCATGATTGCTTTCTGATGTTGGCGACGCATCCGTTTATAACCGGACATTTGTTCTTGTAGCTGATTATCCCGGGCATGTTCTTTTAATTGCCTAGTAACAATCGAAGTAGTACGTAAGGTAGCAAAATTATTGGCACCCAATTCAGTGCTATTTATGCTGGCCGAAGAATTCTGTGGAAAATATTCATAGATAATTAGTTTTTTAAAATCATCAAAATTTATCTCATACCGATGGACTGATTCGATTTGTCTGATTAGAAATGCCACCTTCACCTGTGCTCGAACTTGTACTTTCACGCCGGATCGTTATTGGATTACGATAAGCATCGACATCATTTACACAATTATTAGCAGTTGGTATGCTACTCGTACTACTGCTTTGACTACATATGCTAATTTGGCTTGTACTTTGTCGGCTATTATAGCTAGCCACACTATTACTTTTACCGTTATTATTATAATTATTGACAATATTTCCATATAATGGTTGTTGATTTTGATAATTTGGCTGCTGCTGTTGTGGAGATTGATTTTTTGATCCATGGTATTGTTGATGATTCTGATAATAAGAATGTTGCTGTTGTTGATGATGATGAGAATAGTTGTTCATATTGCTGTTGCCGGCTTTATTGCGATTATTATTGTTGTTAGCATTATTGCGGCTATTATGTTGTATGACTTCTTCCTGCATAATCGTATTGATCAGTTGGGTTAATGGAACATCACAGTTTCTACTTACATTTATATCACTTTCATAATCAACTTGAGAACTTTGACTTTGAAGATCTGAATTGCGATTATCGGCCATTAATATTTTTTTCATTTTACGATAACTCAGATTATCTAATTCACGGACAGCCGTCTTTGTTCGATTGATTAAATCCATGATCACTGTGTGCGAACGTGGTCTGGTTATGAATGAGTGCTGTAATCGCAGAAAAAATAATTTTTATTTCGGACCTTTAAGTTAATAAAAAGTTACCTTCAACATTGCACTTGATGTTGGTCGTTCATTAGGATTCTTTTTCAGGCAAGAATTGACAAAGTTTCGAAATAAATCGGTCCAATCAATAGATCCGGCATAGCTTAAAGTAGGTGAATCATTTTGGGCAATATGATATAAGGCACTCATAGCGTTCATATTAAAATATGGTGGTTTTCGTTCCGCCATTTCTATACAGGTTATGCCCAATGACCAAACATCTACTTTACCATCATATTGACCTTCATCCATGGCTAGAATAACTTCGGGTGCCATCCAATATGGCGTACCGACAAATGAATTGGCAGGCGAGATTATCGATGCTGAACCGAAATCGGCTAATTTGACTGCGCCATTTTCGGTAAGTAAAATGTTGCCCGCCTTTACATCACGATGTATACGACTTTGTGAATGTAAATATTCGAGGCCTTTGAGAGAATCATGACAAATAGCAGATATTTCTTCTTCCCTCAATGGTTTTTTGTGCACTAATATGTAAAATATGAATATTAAAAATCGAAAACCAAGCGGTTGAACGTACCTTCAATGATATCGGATGCTGATCCAAGACAATATTCCATCACTAACCATGCTGTCTGATCTTTTAGATAGCATCCTTTATAGTCGATAGTATTACGATTTTTTAAGGTTTTAAGAAATTTTACTTCTTTTAAGATATCTTGCCATTTCTAAGAAAACCAGAAGTAAAATAACAATTAATTAAACAAATTTAATATGGATGCTGACGTACTTCTGTGGATTGTTTGCCAGTGAAGGACATCTTTTTAATGGCGACCACTTCTTTTGTAATGACATTTCGAGCCTTAATCAATGATTGTTTCATAAAATGAATTAGAATGCGAAAAAAAACATACAATACAAACATACGTAATAAACGGCACCGAAGCTTCCATGTCCAATTTCACGAAGATCGGTGAATATTTTTTCAGGATCTTCTTTATCAAAATATTGTGCGATTTCGGGATCTTTAAGATGACCGAGTCTAAATAATAACATTTAAAGAAAAAAAAATTTGTCAGATTTTTTTAAAGACAAATGAGAAAAAAACTTACCTGAAATGTGTTGGCATTGTGTCGATTTTTTTGAAATTGAAAAATGACAATAAATGACTTGTACTGAAAGAGATGATCAACACTATCGTCACACCAGAATGAATTGAATACAAGTATGTGAGCGAATGTGATCAGGATATTTTGGAATTAATCTGGTAGAACAGAAATTGTTCATTTAATTATCGATAATCATCTCTTTCTAAATGGTTAAAGTTTTTTTAAGAAAAAAAAATTGAAAAGAAAAAATAAAATAATTAATTTTAATCCGAAAAATTGATGCCAAACCCAAGATTTTGAACTAATATAAATTATAATGAATAGATGAACAATAAGATATGAAAAAATTTCGAAAAACAACAACAACAACAAAAGGTCATTATTTTCAAAGATAAACTAATCTGTAAGTGTGCAAAAAAATCCTTTAGTGTTTAGAAAAAAATAGGATAATACCATCAAAAAGGTGTCTAATAAGATTTAATTCATTCATTAACATCACCACCATACCATAACACTAATTACAATTCAGATTTAAAAAAATGATTTCGCTTTTAAACAACAAAAAGTACACTGATTGATTTTCAACACACAAAACACAACATGTGATTGTTATTTCGACTATGAAAGAATAAAATTAACAAAAAAAACTACAGTAATATTCTTTATATCTATACACTGTTAAAAATGGTATGAATTTATAAGTTCACAATTCCTTAAAGTGAAGTTATAAAATCACAACGTTTTTCGTATGACTTTAAAAATTCGAATTTTGGATTTAATTTTATTTTTTAAAAATTAAAAACTCATAATGTTTTTCGTATGAAGTTATAAACTCACAACGTTTTTCGTATGAGTTTATAAGTTCACAATTCCTTAAAGTGAAG
>ERZ500997.242-NODE-242-length-15185-cov-6.579313_pt1 | contig 15185 bp, 11 predicted proteins | sample MGYA00248826_ERZ500997 | MGnify/ENA primary metagenome ERZ500997 (study PRJEB25958, sample SAMN03398524) | human skin metagenome | study: EMG produced TPA metagenomics assembly of the Human Skin Microbiome Metagenome (human skin metagenome) data set.
TTTTTTTTTTTTTTTTTTTTTTTGATATGATTCATATAATCCAGTTTTTTTTTGAACAACAGAAACAAAAACCTGTCATCCATTCTCGATATCTATGTGTTTTCCAGGTTAAGTTTGTAGAAAAGATAACAACAGAGAGAGGGAGAGAGAGAATGTTTTTCTGGTAATCCAAATATCTTTGTTGGAAAAAAAAGAGATACTATTAAGTAAGTTTGACCTACTGTAACCCCTCGCTTGTTTGGTTGCAAGAAATCTTTTCTTTGCTTTTTTTTTATTACATAATGGATGGATGATTATATATCTTAAGGATTATTTGATTGCTTGGTTGGTTGGTTGATAGTTGTGGTTAATAATAATTAGGATAAACAACCGAATAAGCGAATAACCAGATCAGTTTATTTCAGTAGATTTCATCTTTTTGAAACCAAACAAACCAAAAAATCAAATTGAAATTTGCAAAAAAAAAAAGAGTCAATGATCTTGATTCATTTCCAATTCGAAAAATTCGAGAAATATTTCCATAAACATTCTTTATGGAAAAATTCCGAATGGAAAAAAATTCCTCAAGAATATTCCCTTCTGGTTGAACAAACCAAAAAAATGTTTGAAAAAAATTGCCATTAATCCACACATTTTTTGGGGTTAAAAGTTTATTCACCACCACCACCATCATCATCATATGATAATGGGGAGCCACAAAATTACAAGATACCGATGACCTTTTCTCTTCAGAACAAAAAACAGAGAAAACAGAAAAACAAAATTCTAATGATAAACAAGGATATTATTGTTGTTTGAAGATGATTAGATGTAGAGGGTTATTGCATTAATATAATGCAATATTTTTCGGATCAAAAGAAAAACATTGTATACGGTTCAATGGATCAATAGAAGAAAACAGAAAAAAAGGACAATAAACCAGGCAGATAAGCAACCTGCAATCTATAAACCAATCAACCTAACCACATTATCTTGATATTATGTAATCTTTGAGGGTATCCTTCGTGTTGTGGTTGCTTCTTCGGATTGTAACGATCATTTGTGTCATTGGCCTATGCGCTCATTTTTTCTTGGTTGTTGTTGTGAAGTGGGGAGGGAGAAGAAATTGATGTCAAAAAAAAGGATGATTCGTCCTTTATGAATGGATTGAGGGGAGAGAGAGGAAATGACATTACATCTATGAAAAGGACAAGTTTTATGCATAAAAAAAAACATCGTCATCATGATTGTTGTAAGGTCGTTGAACATTTAAGATTTACCAGCAAAAAAAACTAAACTTATATTTAGGGAAATAATGTTGTTGTTGTTGATGATCGAGGTCATTATCACTGGGTCTTTTGTCGTCGACGTCGTCGTTTTCTTACCACGATTTTTTCAAGATTCGCTTTCTTTCAATCTTTCTCTCTCTATATATAAATGGTGGTTCACATCAAACAAAACTGGGGACCATATTCAATGAAAAAAGAAAACCAAAAGATTTTTCGGGTGAAAGTGAAGAAAATTGTTTCAAAAAAAGGAAAACAATTGAACCGAGAAAGAAAGAAAAAGAAAAAGTTTTTCTTTGGACGGGAAGACAGATCCTAGACATATTTATATTTTTGGAACTATTTCGACTGTAATCATGACACATATGTTGTTGTTGTTGCTTTTTACGGGGTCAAAGGACTAAATTCAAAAAGCTTTATGGTGGTTGATGAGAATGTGATGCGTGAGATAGGATGGACAACAACAACAACAAGATCTTATCAATCAAAAAAAATCTTTTCATTCATTCAATTTTTCTTGTTGCTTGTTGTTTTTCCATTGAGAATTTCTTCTTCTTTCTACGTTTTCATTGTGAAAAAAAAGAGATTTCAATCAATCATAATTCAGGTTTCAACCTTTGACCTTTGTCCATCAATAATGATGATGATGTGGATGTGAACGAAAACATAATTATATAATCATTATCTGATTATCTGATTGATATGATTTTTCATTGAAAAAAAAGTTTCATTGAAAATTTCCTGGAAAGTTTTTCTTTTTCTTTCCGAAAAGTTTCTCTTTCTCCCATCTATTTCAATAATCAATAAAATTGCACGTGTAAAATAGAAAAAATACGCGTTTTGGTTACCTGGAATAAAAGAAAATTAAAAGGTAAAGAAAAAGAAAAAAGGTTGTTGGCCATGAAAAAAAAGCTATTTACACTCTATGATGATGATGATGATGATGGACATTCTCATTCTCATCATCATCATCATCATTCTCTCATGACGATGACCTTACCTTATAACAAGATCAACAACAAAACCGACAAAATAAAAAAATGTCTTATACCAACATATAAGTTCATAACCTTAACCTCAACCTTCATTCGGTCATTTAACTTTATCGACACCAGAAAGAAAGAAGAAGAAAAAATTACTCTCTTTTTTTATGCTTATCCTGCCTGATTTCAGGTAAACCAGCCTACCTTTTCTCTCGCTCTCTCCTTACCTTTTTTCGTATATATGTAACTTGTTTCTTGAACATTTTCTTTCGTCGTCATCGTCATTTAAAACACACTATTCACACAGTAACCTTTGACATTTTTTACAAACAAGCAACATTTAGATATATTTTTGTTGATGAAAACTCACTCTCAGTATATCTATCTATCCAAGTAATGCAACTTGGTTCAAACAAACAGGTCGCCCAAACCAAAATGTTACGAAAAAAATTAATGACCGCAATTGACACGGTCATTGGACTTTGATGATGATTGTGGTGGTTCATTTTTTTTTTTGAAATTTCTAACCAACCAACCAACCAATCATCATCATAGAAGTAGTATGCGCAAAAAGAATTCGAGAAAGTTCGTTTCCTTCGTTCGGGTGTTTATTTATTTACGTTGGCGTCAAGTGGAAGTCAAGTGAGGTTAAGTAATTGATTGAATGAATGGAATGGATGGCGTCAAAAAAACCACATAGAATTCCATTTAAGAAAAACATAATTCTGTTCTGTTGAACAGAATTTTTTGTCTTTTTTCTTCACTATATTAATCTCGTATGTAATGCGGATCTAATAATTTCGGTTTTTCGCTTACAAATCCATTGGCCATTGACCTGTTTGTTGTGCGTTTGATTTTGTTTTTTTTTTGAGAATAGAAAAAAATTCTCCAAAGAATTATCCAGATTTTTTTTGGTTTGTTTGTTTGATTATGATAATTGATTGATCTGATTACGTCAACATTGATTGTACTTGTTGTTGTTGTTGCTGTCGCTGTTACTGTTGTTGCTAAGTTATTGAACGATAATTCTTGATTCGAGAATTTCAAGAATTGACGCAAGCTCTCTCTCTCTCCCTCCCTCATTCTTTGCATTTTGCATCTCCATCATCATCAACTTCAAAGATTCTTTCTTTTCAAATATATTTCACCGGAATATAAAAATGACCGTATACAAATGTCCTTGAACTTCTTGATCAGAATCTTGCCTAAGAATTCTCTCTCTGTCCCTCTCACTATCTCTATATATAGCCGGATTCTATTACCAGAATCATCCAACACAAATCATCAACAATGTTACAATCGAGAAAACAACAAAAAAAAAATACATTTTCATTGTTTTCTGTCATTTACTGTTTGCTTTGTGTGCGTAAAGTTTTTTGAACTTGTTATTCTTTGGATTCTATATGGTTAAATATTCTGGTGAAGAGAAAATGATTTCAACAAGGTACCTTTCAAAACGTTAATTGGGAATTTTTTTTCCGTTTACTTTCCACGAAGAAAAAGAAGAAATGATAAATGAAAACAATCAGAGCAAAATGAAATTCTCTCTGTTGAATTGAGTTTTTTATTGGCTTCGTTTTTATTATTATTGTTTTTTGACAATTTTTTTTTTCGAAAGAATCAAGCTTTCATTTTCGATTCTAAATATAGATATACTTTAGATATTCAATGGCTTTTCGGTTCAAAATATTTTTTTCACTTTCATTTTCTCTCTCGCATTTGTGGAATACCCTTTCTATCTATCCTATCTAATTGCTTGATGGTCGAAGGTCAAATTTCATTGAATTTCATTTCAGTTTCAAAAATGTTTGTTTGTTTGTTGCTTGTTGTTGATTGAAATAAAACGAAACAAACAAAAAAGTTCATGGCCATTTGCGAGGGAGAAAAACTGAATGACTGATTTTTGCAACTAATAAAATTTATGAGATTTTCTGTTTTTCCAATCCAAAAATAAATGGCCGAAATTCTTTTGAAGCTGACCTTGCAACTTTTTTCGCTTGTTTGGTTGTTTGGTTCTGCTTGTTGGTTCTAGCCCAAATATGAATAAATGAATGGGGTTGACCAGGGCAAAATGACCAAATTTTTGTTGACGTGGTTCGTGTGCCGAATGGTCGTCGTGTTTCAATCGTATCGTTGGTAGAAATAGTCAGAAAAAAATGTATGTCGTCAGGTCAGACAGTGATTTTTTTTTTGGAAAGTTAAGGTCAACCAAAAAAATACAAGAACCTATAGGTCATCTTCATTTTTTTCTGATTCTATAAAATTTTGACCGTTTAGGTCAAACAATGTGTAAATAGATGATGATGATAATGATATATCAGACACATGCTGGACAGCTGGGTCATTTGTTTTTTCTGATTGGATGATTTTGACCGAATGACCGACAAGTTTTTCTGTTTTGTTTTTGGCTTTTTTTAGTTGAAGTTAATCATTCTCCTCATCATTGATTTACTTTGATCAATTAATTAGGAAGGGAACAACAAAAAAAAAATCCATGCTGTTGCAGTTAACCTAACCTCATTGAACTTTGATTTGGAAAACATACATTCATGCAAACGCCAAACACTATTACCACAGTGACCTATGACCTCATCACTAGGTTATTGGCTTTTTTTTGTCATCATTCATTATTCATTATTCATTGAAAATAAATTCATCAGAATCTTGTTTGGGCGCCTTTATTATCATCGAGTGAATGAACGAGGGAGTAGAACGATCGAAATAGAAAAAAACTGGCTTGAGCAATGTTACCCCCCAAAACCAAACCAAACCGACGATTGGCCAATGGCCTCAACGTAAAATGAATTCAGCAAAAGCAGCAGCAGCCATCATTTGAGTGTAGCCCTACCCTAAATATCCTACCAGAAAACAAAAAAAAAGTTGAATAATTACACACAGCAGCAGCAGCAGCAGATTCACTATCCAAGGAAACCAGAAAAAAAATACTACTATTGAACGCCTGATAATGCTGGTATTAGGTTAGGTTAGGTTTAAGAGGTCTATGTACGTTCATATCATATACGCACACATTTCGATCGACCGAGTGTATAACATAACCCCCACGCCTGAATCAAAACGAAACGATGAAATGACTTGTGCCAATGACCTCGTGCTCTCGTCATCAACAACATCGTAATCGTAATCGTCATCTCTTTTTTTTCATCCTTACAAGCCGTCGCTTGTGCTTTTGCCCGAAATTTTTATGTAATGTTATGACGAAAACAAACCAGAACACTCCATAAATCTAAAGTGAGAGCTTTGTTAGCTTTTTCGTAAGTTTTTTGGGTAAGAAAAGATGATTGAACTTGATGAACTTTGATTCTATTCTAGTGGGTTGATCAATCTGAGAAACTTTTTTTTTGGAATTGTCCAGAATCTTTTCCAGAAACGTGTGTGTGTGTGTTTGTTTGGTAACCATGACAATCGAAGAATTCATGATCCACCATCATCATGATTACGGCCAACACCAGCTCCCCCCCTCCGAAAAAAAGGTCAACCAAACCGACCAACCAAAGAATGGATCGATCCATTTTGTTGTTTTTGGGATTCTTCTCGAATATTTTTTCCTGCTTTTCTGGTTCATAGGATTTTGAATCATCCAAAGTCTTCCAATCTTTGATTGGAAAAAAAAGTTAACAAACTTGAAATTGAACTTTGATCGATTGATTGATTTTGATAAATAAAAAAATCGATTCGATTCGATGACCTCGTCGTCGTTGCTATTGGACGAAATATCATTGATTTTTCGATGATAAAATGGATTTTTTTTTGCTGGACATTTTTTTTTGTTTGTTTGTTTGTTTTGGAAAAATTAGAAAATCTTGTCACGTTTTTTTTCTACTTTGTAATGTCGAAATAGTTCAAAACAGAAAAAACAACTTTCGCTATTTCGATCCTATTGGACGATCCTAAACTAAATAAATAATCATTTCATGATGAATCAATCTATCAGTATTTATTTCAAATGTTTTTTTTTAAAAAAAAAGGTCATTTCATTTTCAAATCTATCTCTAATCTGATATGAAATTAGTTAGGTTTCTGTCACCTGCCTGTCCGCGTGTCTAGTCTAAAGTCTGGTTGGGTCAATATAGTTGTTGTGGTGATGAACAAATGTTTGACCATTTGATCAGAGATCAATAATAATCGAATGTTGTCTATTCAACAACAACAACAACAATCAAGGTCTAGGTCAACATGGATTGTTGGGTTTTTTGACCTTTTTTTATTCCATTCTTCTTGTATAGTATCGTGATAGTTGTTGACCATTCATTTAGATCGGAATTTTTTCGGACGCCCTTCACTAATCTATTACTACTCTCGCTTGGTTGCAAGCAAATTCAAAAAATTGAATTAAAAATTATCAAATTATGAATATCTCTGTGTGTAAACCAGAAAACCAGATTTATGTAACCAAGCAACTATAGTTTTTTATTAACTACAAAAGAAAAAGAAAAAGATTACCTGAACAACAATCAAATTCAATTTTTCGAATAGACAAGTTATCCTTGAAACCAAACAAACAACCAAACAACCAAATGATAATCATCATTTTTGTTTCAAAATGATCCATGGATTGTAGGAGTGTGCCACCACTATATCCATTTTAACTTTATGAATTTCTGGGTAGGGTTTTCCGGGATGATGATTTTCATTTTTCCAATAAAAAACAAAATAAAAAAAAACAAAAATCAATCTGGCTCGTGGCCAAAATTTTTTGTTTGTTTGTTACAAACCAAACATTGTTCAATCAATGAAAAAATCGTTAATTTTATCCGATATCGACAGGCAGATTTTTTTTTCATAAGTAAAAGTGATGATGGTCAATGGGAGGAGTTTTTGACTACTACTAATGCAGGTCATCCATCGACAATCAATCGATGATTGGTACATTGAAAACAGAAAAAAACCCTAGAGTTTTTAACAAAAAAAAAGTGAAAGGTCAAATTTGATCGCATCATTATAATACACACACACACACACACACACACACACACACACAATAGACCAAAGAATGCGGAATTGAAAACCCAAAAGAACGAAATGAAAAACGAGAAATGAAATATGAAATGATTATCGTTGAATGAATGATTTTTGTTTGAATGTTTTTTCACCATTTTGTAGTTTTTCTTGTTGACATGTTTTTTATTTCGAAAAAAAATCGGAATCAATTGATCCACTAGACAAGAGAATCAGTACAATATTCATAATCAGATCAAAAAAAAAATGATGGAAATTGGGAAAAAACACTATTTTTTGGTCACTGATTTTGTGAAATGTTTTTTTTGTGAAATTCATAAAATCATAGAATATTGAACAGATTTTGCTTGATAAATTGAATTTTTCACATTTGGATTTTGCTCCAAAAAAAAAACACATCCTCTCAAATCAGCTTTTTAACGATCAACGACCTTTTCTTTTTCTTTTGATTTGGTTTTGGATCAAAGTTCATATCCCAAAAAAGTTTGATTTTCACTTTTCACTTTTTTTTCGTTCAACATAAGGTTTCTAGCAAAAAGGTGAAAGTCTTTTTTCTTACAGGACAAAAATCCTTAAGTAAGTAAGTAATGTTCAAAGTGTCCAGGTGTACTCTTATGATGTACACACATCTGTGTTTAATCTTAACCTTAACCTTACCTTATTGACTACTGAAATTCACTTGAATTTAGCAAAAAGAAAAATCTTTTACTTCCTGTCTTTTTTTCTGAGGATATAAAGCCAGCCAGGTAACCCAGGTAGTCTTTGAAAATGAAAACAACAAAAAAAAATCCAATCTGGCTTTTTGGGTCTTTCGGGTATTGTCTCATACGGGAAAAAAATCGGGAGAAAGTGTCAGGCAAGGATTTTTTCCATTTCTTTTATCCACTTTCTCTACCTTTTCTCCCATTTTGCACAATTTCAATGTCAATGTCATTTCTGGGGTTTTTGGAAGGGGAAAAAACAACAACAACAAATTTCGACGGGTCATGGATGGCCTAGACTCGTGCCAGTCCCGTGTTTATTTGTTGATTGAAAATTTTATCATTTCCCGAAATTCAAAATCATTGATCACCTGTGATCAATAATAATAATAATAATTACTTTAGGTAGGATAGACTAGACCAGATCATTTGAAATCCATATTTTTTCGGTTAAAGTTTTGGTCTCTCTCTCTCTCATTCACTTTTTTACTAACGAGTGTTGAACAAAAAAGGTCAAACATTAACCATGTTTATGTTTATCTGTGTGTATATAACACGTACGCACACACACACTTTTACCACGTGTCATATCGATGCTTGATCAATATCTGTATGTCATGTATTGATAGGACAGCTGCTGGCTGGCTGGCTGGCTTGCTTCTGGTTGACCTTACATTTTTTTTTTGTTGATTTTTTTCAAGTTTAAATTTTTTTCTATTGTTTTGTTCCGGGTTTTGTTTGGATAAAAACTACTGGATTCGATCTATCGATAGATCGACCGATTGATCAACGATGATGATGCATCACACTTGAATAACCCAGCACTGCTAATATTCATTTTGTTTCGGGTTGTCTGGACCAGGTTCCTCATTCCATTATCAACCAAAAAGAGAAAAATGAAAGTTTCCGCATTCAAAATGAAACTAACAAAAAAATACATAAAAAATACATTTTGGTCCGTTATATGTCACACAGTGTTGCTGTTGATTTGGGTAAAAAACAACGACGAGAAAAGTTTCCAGAAAAACAAATTCCCGAAAAAATTTTTGTCGTTGTTTTTTAACCACAACCAAAAAAAACAATTTTCCGGGAAACCGCTCCCGTTATTACAACTCTTTATCATCTGTGTTTTTTTTCTTCATTTCATTGTTTAACCCCGAGAAGAAAAAAAAAATGATCCTGGGTTAAAACTGGATTTATTTTTTATTTTTTTTTCTGTGATTTTCTTCGGTTCATTGTAATCAACAACAATAACCCAACAGTAACAGCAAGAGTTAATTACAACAACAATTCCCGAATTTTTTACGGGTCGGGATTTCTGTTGCTTTTTTAGGCGTTTTTTCGTCGAAAAATGTCATGTTTTTTAACCAACAAACTGACCAATTGACCATTATGGGTCGCGTGGGTCATATTAATCATCTTTTTTTCACTCTCCTTTCGTTTAACCATGAATGAATCACCCGGGTGTAGGGATCATTAATTTTATTTTTACTGCATGAATTCTATGATGATGATCAAATGAAAAATTCTGATATTTTTTATCGCCGAAAGAAAGAAAGAAAGGGAAAAAAAAGTTATCCAACAGATCAAAAAAAAAGCAGGAATATGATGGTAATAAATCTTTATTTTTTAGAAAAAAAAAACCAGGAGAAAAACAGAAAAATCACACAGACATACATAACATATATGGGGAAATCTGGAAAAAAAATCAATCCAAATGTAGTAATGTGACACTCAGTGGTTTGCAAAAGATTGAATTAAGAAATCGAATATAAATCAAACCAGAAAAATTGGTTCAGTGACCAAATCAAAAAAAGGTGAAAGTGTTAATCATCATATCAAATATAGTAGGGTTTTTTTCGCACGAACACTTCATTTCAAACTTGAAAAAAAAGAAAAAACAATCCTCGTGAAGAAGGAAATGAGTGTTTTTTTTTTGAATCCAGCAAAAAAACCAAAACACTATGTGTGTTTTTAGAAATGAAAATCCGTTCCCAGATATTGTGAACAACACAATTCACACACCAAAAACCATTGTGGTCAGTTTGCCAAAAAGAAAAAAAGACCCAAAGTGAAAGTTCACTGTACTTGGTTATTGAACGTTGTTGTCGTTTGTTTTGTTTGTTTGACCAAATGACAATTGACAAGTTTTTCTTTTTTTTCTGGGTTCCAAGATTAATTAGATGTAATTTATCTTCTTTTTTTGGTCCAAGTTTCTTTCTGGTTGTTCGGTTGTTTCATTCAAAATGATCCAAATGGAACAACCAAACAACAATGCAAAGTAGTTTTTCTGCTGCTACTGTTACTGACCACAATGATGTAATATGTCAAACAAGACAAACAAAAACCGGACAATCAATCGGTCAATAGTGTGGCTGTTTGACATTTTTTTCTGGTTTTTTTGGATCGTCCGTTTGTTATCAATCAGAGTTTATTTTTCAATTGAAGAAAACTTCAATTGAAGAAAATCTTTTCAAATGAAGGTAATTTAAAGGTAATTTAAAACCCAAAATGGTCATTTGATGAATGGATTGTGATGATGATGATGATGAGAAACTTTTTGTAAAAAGTCTTTTTTGTAAAGTTTTTTTTTGTTGTTTTGTACAACAGACAAAATACCGGATCTTCCATGGATAATCATTTGATTTTTCTCATTGAATAATTTTTGTATCTTGTTCTTGGTTAAAAAGTGACCTTCAATTTTGAAAAAATTTTGAATTTTTTTTTTGCCAAAAAAAAGTGAGATGCTTACCCCAATGAAAAAACTAAAAATCAAACCTAAAAAGGTCAAAGTTGAACAACTGAATTTCTTCTTCTTTTTCTTTGGGTTATATAACCTCATCGGTATTCCGAAATAAGCGAAAAATAATAAGCGAAATCAAACAAGCCATATCACACACAAGCATCGATGCGGTGAGACAGGGAGAGAAAGAAATTGAAGAAAGTTAGCCAAAGAAAAGTAAAGAAAAGAAGAAAATTGAAAAAAAAACTCTCGCCCGTTCATCGATTCAATGACCTTTATTTCGGCACATCCATTACATTTTTTTTCATGGTTACGTTGAAGAAAAAACAAAAATTGGTGCAGTATTTCTTTACGAATTTTGATCTCCGGGGGGGAAGTTTGGTTGGTTCAAGGAGGGGGAGGTTAACGATATCATTTCGATGAAAAAAAACGAATAAAAACTGTAATGTGAATAACCATCACCACCACCACCACCACTAGATTGGTTGATTCCAATTTTACGGGAGGAATTTTTCGCACCGAATCGCCCACCCAGCCACCCTCTTCCTACCGTTCCAAAAACTACATTCATCCATTCAGATACAAAGTATCATTCGCCCCTTGTTATATTCTTTCTTTTTTTTGAAAGAATGTTACTGATCCAGAATAATAACGATGGAATTCTGGCAATTCTGATTATATAATGCGTCTTTGTTGTGTGATGTGTGTGCGTGACATTGACCTGAATGGATATTCTTTACTGCTGCTGGTGCTGGTTTTCATTTTCAATGATGATGGTGCCTGTTTTTCGTGATGCTGGTGTTCGTGCCCGGATCTGGTTTTTGATTCGTCGCCGTCGTTCGTGTTTATTCTTTTGTTCTTTTGTTTTTGTTCTGCGCATGTACAAACTGTATAGAGTAACTTCTTTTTTGTTTGTTTGTTTGAAATGGAAACCAAAAAATTCAAGTTTGATGAACTGTATCAATTTTTTGTGTTTAATTTTTTTGTTTTTCAAAAAGAATCCACAAAAAAACAACCGAAACAAAAACAAAAATTTCACGATAAAAACACCTGATTATTAGTGAAACAAAATAACAAGAATCCTGAAAAAGGGGAAAATCAAAAAACTGAAAAACAAATTCTGTTTTGTCATTTTCCCCCTGCTATTTACACCCACACTCATCCCCCTGACGCCCTCTCAAACAATTGCTGTTTCTACCCAAATGTCATTGACTTTGGCTTCGATGATGATGATCATTATTTTTCGTTTTGTTTCGTTAAACGCCTTTTTTTTGTTACTTGAATAATGACTTCGTTTGTTCGCTTGGCTAGTTGGTCGATCGGTCAGTCGATCGGTCAATTGCTTCCAGACTCTCTCTCTCTCTCTCTCTCTCTTTGTTTGTGCTAAACAAATCTTGATTACCTTGATTATTTTAGGGTTGGTCGATTATGTAATATCATTTTTTTCAACTATTTCGACATTATCATTACACTTTCAAACGAAAAAAATAGAGGGAAAAATTCCCGAAAAAATTCTTTCCGAAAAAATTCTTTCCGAAAAAATTCTTTCCGAAAAAATTCTTTCCGAAAAGTATTCTTCAAAACCAAATATTGAACCCTTTTTGTTTGTTTTGTTTTAGTTTTTCGGAGAAATAAACCTTTTTTGAAATAATTTTGATTGAAATGAAGGGAATATTGACCTTATTATTTTATCAAAAAAAAAAATTTCAAACCAAACGCAACAACAGAGAAAGAAATCCACAAAAAAAATTGGGAGCCATAGCCCAGGCGCAAGACAAAAAAAAATTGAAATTTTTTTTGTTCGGAAAAAAAAACTACGCACAACCCTCATTGTATATGATAAGCTCAATGACCTCTTATTTTTACTATGGTTTTTCATCGTTTTCGTTGTTGTTTTCGTGCTAACTTGATATGGATTCTGTTGTTGTTGTTGTTGCTTGGTTGGTTGGTTAGTTTGATGGATTGAATGCAATGAGGATGCACAAGAAGAAGAGGATACACAAAGATGGATGGATGGATGGCTGCCAAACCAACAAACAAACAAGCAGCCAAAGTAAGGCAATCGACCTCGAACCAATTTTTGTTTTCCTTCCAATGTTTTTTTTTGAAGAGAAAGTAGAATTTTTTATCTTCTTAATAAGTAAATAGAAAATATTTCATCGTAAAAAACACAAAATCCTCAATTAATCCAAAGAATAAATAAACAAACAAACAAATTAAAAGGGTTCATTGTGTGTGTGTGTGTGTGTGTGCGATAGGGTTATTGAATTGTTATTTTTCATTGTCGTTCTTTTCGATTGTTTGTTTGTTTATTTGATCAATTGATTGATTGATTGATCAAATATCGATTATTTTCAATTATTTTTGGACATTCGATTTTTCGTTTGTTACTACCGAAAATATTTACCCACATAGAGAGAATATTCTTCTTTGAAAGAATTCTTTGCTTGTATACATTCGTACACCTACGCTACGAATTCTTCCATAGCTCCAAAGAGTAATGACTGTATTTTTTTTATTTGGACAAATCAATCAATCGATCGATTGGCCGGCAAAATATAGTATATGTATGGTGTATGATAGAAAGAAATGAATGTTAACCTTGAAAAATAACACTGCACTCGTGAACAGAATTTAATAATGGAAAAAAAATAGGCGGAGGATGAGCGAGGGGTAATGGCCTCGTCCATCATTATCAACAACAACAACAACAGTCGAAGAAGGACAGCCACAAGAAAAAAAAAGAGTAAAAGAGGAGGAGGAGTAGGATTGGATGATTAGTGGGATGAAAAAAAGGAGGGTAGAGTTGAAATAGTCTAAAAAAAGAAGAAGAAGGGTATCCCAGAAAAAAAAATATCCAACATTCAGTAATGCTACTACCACCACTATAAAAAATACAGTACACACAGATAGCCAAATTAAACTAAACCAAAAAACACACAAAACACAGAACATACATTGAGATAATATGGGTCCGACATAGAAACAAAACACATAGTCCGCATTTTTTTTCTGATTTTTCTGATTTTCATCATTTTGATTATAAGAACCAATGTTCGTCTGTTTAGATTCAACACATGCTATTCAGTCAATGATCAGTAATGATCTGTGTTTTTTGTGTTTGTTTTTTCTGTAAAAAAAAGCCGGATTTTCAAGTGAAATTTTCTGAACTATTTTCTTTTTTGGATTCTTTTCGCTCGTGTGTGGTTGTGTCCGTGTTAATTTGAATAATGAACTTCGATTTGATTCTCTGTTGACAAAGTGACTACCGTAGAATAATTATGAATTCTTTGATTTGAGAAAAATTTTCCAGAATTCATTCAAGTCTCAACTTTGATCCAGAATTTTTTTCTTTCTGTAAAGTTTCCTTTTCATAAAATTTCCCAACAAAATGATTCTCAACGATAAAGATTTACATTTATTTAATCATCACCAGCAACAGCAACAGCAAAAAATTGATTCAACACAGCAATCAATGATAAGATCTTCACCACCACCATCATCACCAATTAATACAACAACAACAACAACAATGACATCAACAACAACAACAACAACATCGAGTGTTTGTTTTTGTTCTGTTGTTTTGTGTATCTAAATAGGTTTAGGTGTGGGAAACAAAACAAAAAATAAAAATTTCTTCGAAAATGATGATGATGATGATGTTCTTTTTTTACTCTTTTATTCCAAGCATATTACATAAGAAGATTGTTGGTCTCTATGGTGTTGTTTGTTTGTTATTGCATCCCATAAATATAAATCCAATCTTTCTCTCTCTTCATCTAATGTAACCCGAAATGAATATGATTTGAATCGAGTTTTGTTTTTTGTTTTTCTTTGGTTGAAAAAAATGAAATTTTAATGCTTTTTTCCCCTTTTTTCCCATTGCGTTTATGATTTGAATCAAAGTTAAAAATCAACATTATGATTATGATGATAATAATACGGATTTTCAACCAAGTAACCAGCAAATATGTTCAACAAATTCAATGAATAATAATCGTATGAAAATAAATATAAAAGAAATAATTAGAAAAGGAAATTTAAATGAATTGGAAGAATTAGTATTGAATGGATATGGTTATAAATTATTAAATGAAATTACAAATACAAATACAACAACGACGACTATTTCAACCAATTCTTCTTCTTCTGCACCATTGATTCAAGAATTTTTCAATAATTTACCAAACTATTTGGTTAGTAATGAATGATGATTATGGTGAAAAGTTTTAAATTTTTCCATTTTTCTTCTTTTTTTTAACCCCATACAAAATCATTAATTTGTCATTAATCAATCGATCGATTCATTCTTTCGATTCACTCCATTCAACATTTTTTTTTTGAAACAAAACAAAAAAGTATCAAATTGATCAATTACATCAAGCATCACAACGTGGTAATATACATGAATTTCAATATTTATTAGATCGTTATTCATTAATTTGTTCACGTGATCGTTTGGGTGCAACACCATTACATAAAGCAGTATTATTTGGTCATTATGATTTAATAA
>ERZ500997.243-NODE-243-length-15142-cov-7.090011_pt1 | contig 15142 bp, 15 predicted proteins | sample MGYA00248826_ERZ500997 | MGnify/ENA primary metagenome ERZ500997 (study PRJEB25958, sample SAMN03398524) | human skin metagenome | study: EMG produced TPA metagenomics assembly of the Human Skin Microbiome Metagenome (human skin metagenome) data set.
AAATTATTTATTACCATTACTAATTATTATTATTATTATTATTATTGCCTTTTGTCTTATTAAATGTGTTTCTGTGTCTCGTTAATTATATTTTTGGCTATTCAAAATTTGGAGGTGGTTATTATCCTGATGATAATAATAATGGTGTTCTGGTATATACTAATAATAAAAGAGAAATTGTGATTTCCGGTTTATCATTTCCAATTATAAACCAATTGGAATATTTTTTGCCAAATTCAAATTCAATTGGTGTGTTCCTCAAGCAAATTGATTGCTACCGAGTTGTTTCGTTTGTTGTCAATCAGTCGATAACGGTATCGATCCAGTTACAATTTACATTTGTGGTTGCATAGTACAGCACATACTGTTCACCTATTTCAAAGATTGTTCCTAGAAACCAAACGCTGATATCGATCATGGAAAACATATTAACTGTACAAAATATTTTTCATTTTTTGTCCGTCCACGTGATTCACGAAACGTTCGATTTGGATTGATTGATTGATTTTTTCCCTTGACTCTTTCATTGGGGTTCTGTTTGGTTGTTCACACTCGATCGATTTCTATTCATTTCATCATCATGATTCGAAAATATTTTTCAATGAAATATTGAATCTTTTGCAAAATTCCTTCGAATACTGCCAAAAGTTTTTTGAGCCAAAATCACCCCACTACCAAATTCAACTAAACATGAAAAACATTTAAAACTCATCATCATCATCATTTTGTTTACTTGAAAAGTTTTTTCTGGCTCAAAAAAGCCAAAAACCAAACCAATAAAACGCCGTTATTATCGACACCACCATCATCATCGATAGCCAACCAAATCATCAATCTTTTTCTGTTGCTGGATTTTCTCTTTGGCCTTTTGTGAGATGTCAAAGAACGCCCAGAAAAATGGTTCGAACTTAAATGATGCGTAACAACCAATGGTTGCCGTTGGTGGTGATGATGATGGTCATTCTGTGTGTTTGGATGGAAATTGAATTCACGAAAACCAATCGAGGTCATCGTTCAATGTCAGGCGAGGGTGGTTGTCCAAACTTTAATTGTTTTCTTCATTTGTTTGGCTATTGTTATCATTTGGATTTTCGAAAATGAAACAAACCATTCTCCTTATGATCTACGAGATTCTTTTTTGTGCAGAATAATTAAATTTTTCTCTCTTCATTCATATTCGAGTTCATGAATCGAAACGAATGAATTGGAAATAACGCACACACACAACAACGGAAATCTATTCCGATTCGTGTTTGATGGTTGCATTGAATCTCAAAAAATCAGATGCAATCAAATCAATGAATGAACGGAAAAAACTTATTTTTTGGAATTTTCACTCACCACAAATTATTAGATGTTGAACTAGGTGAGCAAAACTAAAAAACCAGTCAAAGTTTTATTCAACCAAACTTGACATTAAATGTACCGTACGGCAAAATATTTTCCTTTATTTATTCGACCATAATGATGTTTCAAGCTCAATAGGGTTGTAGTGGTGGATGCTCATTTCTTATCATCATATTGCGTTATCAAGCATCATTTAATTGAAACACATATTGTTCAGAGCGTAAATTACCTTTCTTTCAGAATGAATGTTTTTTGTTGAATGAACCATTTTCGTTTACGGAAACCAAATGAATATCTAACCATAGCAGCAAATCAAATCTGCCAGTTTTATTATTGTCATCATTGTCAAGTATAGAGTTGTTGTTTGTGAATTGAATTGTAAAACAGAAATGGAAAAATATTGATTTAGATGCTTGGTTGATTGTGTTGCTGAATTTTTAAAATGAATTCACATTTTAAAATAAAAACATCACTTTTTTGCAATTGGTTGGGTTGAAATAGAAAAAACATTGAAATGAAATGATTATCAATCAATCATTTCGTATCCCTGAATATTGAATGGATATAACCCGACATATGAAATGGTTTTTTTTTGTTTTTGTTTTGTTTTGTCACACATTTGTTTTGTGTTGTTTTCACATTTTCGCCTGATGTGCTTTGATGTGAAAAAAACACACATTAAAAAAAACTACCCGTCGTCGGTGGTTGGTTGAATCATCATAGTTAATCGACCTTATCATTAACAAATGCTTGGTGTTGGGCATATATACTGTGCAGCTGAATAAACACCTAACCTAACCTGATCAAACAAAAATTCATCGGTTTTTGTCTATTTCGACCAAACGGACCCCAATTGGACCCAATAGCTCAACCATAGATCATTTAATTATCCTTTGTTTTTTACAAAGTTTTTGTGAATATGCCTTGTCCTTGTTATCTGTCGATTCAATTCGTGACACCAATCCATTTGATTCAATTAATTTCGATCACACACACACGCATAGAATTTCATAACAATGTTGCAGTCGACTATATTATTGTAAAGGTGATAGAATTGATGATTGATTAATCAATCTGACGATAATGATGATGATGATGGTAAACACCCGCGATTCTTTTTTCTTTTTTATTTTTCTCTCATCTTTTTGTTTGCATGTTTTCCGTTTCATTATCTGGTATGCTTGGTTTGTTTTCCATGTTGATTGTTATTGCCACCGCCATTGTTGATTTGAATAAATTTTCGTTTTCAATCAACGACGATTGTTCGATTTGTTTGTCGATAATAAGAATCGTTTGAAATGATCGAAATGGTTGATTGAATTGAAAAGAGAAAATTCAACGACAACGAAAACGACGACATTGAACTTAAAATAGCAAAATTCAAATCACACACACACAGTATCTAAGATCAATCGATCGATTGATGATGATGATGACCTCAAAATTTTTCATCAGTTACCTTTATTGATCTTTTGGTAAAATCGGCGAATGTCCGTGTTTGTTGCCAATATGCAAAATAAAATAGTTATCAAATTTAAATTTCATTTCAATATCCTTATTCACTATTGACCAAACTTTGAGTTTATCTAAATTATCAATCTCCAAAAAAGATTATCGATTTCAATTATCATTTTGATTTTTTGAATCGTCTCCACAAAGATCGACCAATTGATATTGCATAAAAATAACAAGTCCGGTCCAATATTAGATGAATATAGCCCAGCTGTTGTTATGGTTGTCACCCTTGTGTATCGTTTCTTTGAACAACAATTCAATTCATTTTATAACTCAATTAACCAACCGACGTTCTTTTTGAATCACTTTCTCGAACCCTCTTTTTTCTTCTTTGCTTATCGATGAATAAATGTAAATAGAAATCATTCCGATGCATTCCACCATAGATTCATAGTATTTGTATTTGCATTGGACATATGACAGGATCGAACAATATTTTTTGTATTGTCATTGTCATCGTTGTCATTCATTTGAAAAACATTGCCATTGTCACACAATTGTTATTTTTCCCCAATTTCCGAAGATGATGATAATGTTCTGGGCACTATCTCTTGCTCTGGTTGGAAAATGTTTCGTTGTTCTGATGCTCGTGTGAAATACAGTTCAAGAGAAAAGTCCATTGTTAGTTTCTTCGAGATCAAACGAAAATATTTACCTCTCACTTTGGTAATAATAATTTCAAAAACCAGACACATTAAAATGCGAAGACAAATTAAGACGTTTCTGTTGGTTGGAACGACCCTACACGTTTCATTCATTCAATATAGTGCTTGTTGACTTTTTTCCTATTCAAAATCTATCCGATTGAATTTTGTTGATTCGAAACATTCATGCAAATCAATTTTCTTTATTTCCATCTTGAAATTTATTTTTCCATTTACACATTCGGCTTTTGTCATCTGTGTGTTTGTATGACAATGTGACAATGACAGTAGCGAAATGTGTCATTTTTTCAATAATGCAAATACTATTTTGGATATTGTTATTGTCGTCCCTGTTTGCACGCACACACAATAATAATTATTATTATTTTCAATGTGAATGTGTTTCATCAACGGTAAGGTGTGTTACACGCAAATTGAAAAAAGTGCTAAATGACCAATGTCGGGAATATCTAGTTATTGTTGCAGTATGATAAAGGTCTATTTAAATGTTTCCATCGGTGATATTTCCCTCTGTAGATGATTGTTCCATTGATTCATTTCATTGGTGTATGCCAAAACAAAATTACTAAAAATGGTTTGCTTTTTTCCCTCTCTCTCCCCTTCATTCCCAAACGCACATAATCGATCAATTACATGCTTGTTTTCTATATCACCAATGATTTGATTGTATTTCTGTTTAGTCCATATCAAAGGGACAAAAAGGAAAATTATTCAATTTTTCTTCGTTCATTCATTTGAAAAAACACATTTTAGCAGTTGTCGTTCAGTTTTTCCAATTCGAATCGATTGAGTACGAATCATATACAATTCAAGTATTGAGTTAATGTTACGGTTTTTCACTAATGTTTGACCGGGATTGAAAAAATGTTCAATTTTTTTGAACCATCATTAGTAGTATTTTCTATTCTTTTTTCTAGACAAGTTATTTAGGTACGGTGCCGCCTTTTACGTGTTGCATTTTTTTTTTGCTACCTTTTTATCCGCTGAATTCAGCAGTTGTTTTGAGCTTTTTTTCGTTCGGTCATTCCTGGTCATCGGATCGATTAGCCTGATGATATATGTGATTGAATTGAAAGTTTTTTTAAACCATTTACCAATGAAACGAAATAACAATAAAATTGTCACATAATTAACACTTTTTATTCTGATGAAATATTTTTGTCAGTCATAGTTATAGTCATCAACCTAACCTCACTGTACTATGAATCATAGCCATAGTCATAGTCATCAACCTAACCTCACTGTACTGTGAATCATAGCCATAGTCATAGTCATCAACCTAACCTCACTGAACTATGAATCATAGCCATAGTCATAGTCATCAACCTAACCTAACTTGAGTATGTTTTGAAAAAATGCACATGAGTGCTTGCAACTTCAATATTTGTAGCATGATTGAATAAATATTTAATGTTGTTATAACACTATAGTGTCAATGATTGATTGAATGAACGCGTGCAGATCATCATCAAATGGAACTGCTGCTCATCACCACCCATTGGTGTACGCATTTTTGCAGAATAAAAGAATTCAATTTCAACAATAAAGTTAAAAAGAAAGCCAACTTTTTTTGTTAAAAAGTTGAAATTAATTTTTTCTATTTCTCACTCTGGCTATGCCCCTGTTGTTACGTGCAAGCTTGTGTTTTTTTTTCATCACTATAGTCATAGATGATGACGATGATAATCATCAATTGTTATGATAATCAAAATATGAAGATTTTTTAGGAAATTGAATTTTTTTTTGTTGAAAAAAAAGCACTAAACATCGAAAATATGAACTAAAAGCGTGTGCTTTTCTCAATGGTCACGTGTCAATGTTGTTGTTAGAAATTTTCAGTGGTTATGGTGGCTTTTACGCCCATTTGATTCATTTTATAATAATAAGTTACGTTTTTTTTGTTTCATAAATTCGAAATTCTCTAGCTGTTTCAATATGATTTGCAATACTGGGATTAATAATCCGGAATTGTCTTTGTCTTGGTAAAACACTCTTCGGGCGTTAAAAATATTTCAGAATATAAATCCGCTCTGAAGATCCTATGATCTCTGACCATATTGGTAGTGAAAAATTGAATTTCATTTTACAAAAATAAAATATTTTTTCTGTTTGTTTCACTGAGAATCTTTACAGCGTGTGTGTGTTTGTGTCATCATCATCATCATTATTGTTTTGGTCGTTGACCACAAGCATTATTGGGAGCCAAGCAAAATTCATATGATTTATAGTTCATAATGTTTATGTTTGTTTTGCTTTGTTTGTTAATGGATTTTATTTTTTCTAAAAAACAAAGAAAAGACAAAATTATTAATAATACGCATTGATCATTGCTGATGATGATGATCGGTGACGAATCTTTCATTGATTCTAAATGGATGAATGGATTCAAGCTGTGTGTATGTTATGTGTTTGGATTACCCTCCTGTTTAATAAAGAATTTTTTTCCAAGCAAAAAAATATAGTGGGTTAATATTTCATCCAAATAACATTGTTGTTATTTGGTTTGAAATTTATTTCAACAACAACCCACAATGATAATGTATTTTCTTCACACTGTTTTTTTTGAAACATGTTTAGTAGAAACAAACTTTCAATGTTGCAAGTTCGATTACCTCTCTCTATCCCACAGTAAATGTCGTCGATGTTGTTGATATCCATGCAATGCAATGATAAATCGAATGCCCTGATTACACATTCTGTTATCCTTACAGAATCAAAAATATTTTTCAAACATTTCAAAATCGGTGAGGGGTCATAAAACACCAGATATGAAAAGGATTGAGTAACAAACAAAAAAACTGTTACAAAAGGATTCGATTCAGGCTTTTTTCCTATGGCTATTTATTTCAATTTCATTCCATGATTGCCACAATGTGAATATTTCCAACATTTATCTAATTCGAATTCATCAATTTGGTTGTTCACGATTAATGATCATCCTTTTATATTTTATTTTCTGCCATGATTTTGATCTTGAACGAAATTTCCAATTTTATTATAAATCTATTTGAAGATTCATTCTTTTGGTCTAGTTAGTTAAATGGTTATTTTTTCGGAGAATAAATTGGAAAAACGCGCAGCCTACGCAATATTGGCTGGATGATGACCCGTTAAATGGATTCGATGTTAAAGTCCGGTTTTTTGCATCCTTTTATAATGATAATTTTCTTTGATCAAATCAAATCGAATTGGCACGTAATGAAAATGGCTTGTTGTTGTTATCCCAATGGCCAAAAACTACTAGTGCCAAAAAACCCACGTAAAAAATTGTCTGACTTTTCAATGGTGAATATCGATCATCAATAGTGTTGAATGGATTTTTATTTTGGCTCCAATTAATTATCATTGATCATGGTGATTCTCATTTAAAATCTGATTATTCTCCACTCATCATCCAAAATCCACACAGGAATTGACGATGATAATGTTATCAGCTTTTTTCACTTGTAACATTTTTCCTGTCCATCTTGTTCAACCTTGTTGTTGTCAACCTTGTAGTTGATGGCCAAACAAAAAAAATCATTAAATTTGCCAACATTACATCATCATCATTAATAATTGGCTGATTATTGATTGATTTTGCCTTATAGTCTGAAAAATGAATGAATATAATAAACTAATAACGATTGTTGTTCACTGTAATCTTTCATCTTTAATAATGTTATTATTGTTATCATTCATTTGGCTGTCTGCCAATGTTTTTGAGTATGGCCAACTGAAAAAATTGATAATATCAATATTGACCGTTTGTCCAATAATGATTAGTGTTATAACTAATTAATGTAAAATATTGAATAATATTGTCGAATGGATGAATGTGCTGATCGATCAAAATTATTGATTGTTGTTTTGACCTTTTTTTTGCGTTGGAAATTCAGGATTGAAAATGGATGAAAAATTTCATCTGGGCGAAATTCAAGTGTGAAACATTTTTTCAAGAAAAACAAAAACCCTTTAATTTTCCAATAACGGATAAGGCAATGGAGGGGCAGTTTATGTGTGTGTGTGTGATGTGTAAGGAAAATTTATTGCCCGCATCCATATAAATAGCATCATCATCATTATTATGGTATAAAAAAAGTTCAAGTTGAAAAATTTTAGACATTGAAAAATTGCTATCTATCGATTCACCTGCGTTGTTTTTACCTGTTGTATAATGTATTAATAATCATCTATCAAGGAATTTACAAGGGTATTTTCAAATCTTAATTTATTTATTATTGTTTCCAATACTGATTATTTTTATAAATTTTAACATTTTCATTTTTGGTAGCATCTTTGGTGGTAACATTGACCTGTTTTTCGTTTTCACACCGTTTTTTCATTTTAACAAGTTCAACAACGATGCTATGAAATTATCATCATCAACCCGGTATAATGATTCTCTTGATAGTTGAGGTGTGTAGGTGTTTGTACGGCGTTGATTCGTTGATTGACACTTCTGGTTGAAGTCATCATTATCAAATGATAATCATATGATGATGATGACGCCCAAAAATTAATTCTTTCGTCACTTTTATATTATCGGTCATACGGATATCATCAATTGTTATTCTGATTGATCGCAGACGGATGATAACCAAGTGTGATTGAAGTGGTCATTTAAATTCTTTAAATTTTTGAAAAAATTTAAAATTCAGTTTAAAATGGTCAAGAATAATAACAACATCAAAAAATGATCATTTTATCATTGATGACACCAACACACACAAGAATTGGATGTAGAACAAGAAGAAGGTGCCCTGATTGATTAATTAATCTTTTTTTAAAAAAAACATCTTTCCAACCGAACACACATGCATTGAATCACACTTAATAATCATCTTCTTTTGATCACTGCAGTGTGATCTAACCGATCTGATCGATGGCTAGCTATTTCAACCCAAATAATCATCATCATTTGATCAATTTTTCGTCTTATTTTATTTTTGATTGTAAGAGAATGAATGAATTTTTTCATTTCTGACAATTTTTTCTTCCTCTTTATTGCTTCGGGTTCTTTTTCATTGATCTGATGAATGTGGAAATTAAGGTTAATGTGTGTGTGTGAGGGCCGCTATTTTCAAATTCAAATCGTTGGTTGTCCTTTTGATTTTTGTCTGTTGAAGGAATTTTCATCTCATCTCCTCATAGTCATCGTCAATCATCATAAAGAAAATCACACACATGACGTGTGTAACAAAAATAATTAATTTCAAAAACCTAGCCCAAAACGATGCGAACCTAGAAGAATCCTAGCCCCGAATTGAATGAATCACTCAATCAATGTGTGATCATGATCGCTGTTGGAGCTCTTCAATTGATTTCATTGTTGTTGTTTTTGTTGATATGATATGTCACCTTTTTTCGCCTTGTGGTAATAATGTTACACACACCAATATGGATGCATATCGAATCAAACTTGGACCAGATTCGATTTTCCAATCTTGAGATCTTGAATACGCGAGACAGAAATAGCATCATACTCTGTATGTGATTTAATTGAGTCATGTCAATTTGTTTGAGATTTTCATATTTTTTACACCATTTTTGTTTCTCATCTGGATGATGATCTTCATTCAGTTCAATGTATTTTATGGGTTTCATATTCAAACATTCAAATAATAATTATATTTTCAATTTGTTACACCATGTGTTCAAGGCTGATCAAGGATGATCATCAAGGTGAAAAAAGAAAAATCTGCCTGCCATTTTTTCAATTTCGTTTTTTCAAATGGCTAGTTTTTTTGGCATCATTAAAATATGATGATGGTCAGCAGCAGGAGACAGGTAGAGTTCTTTTTTCAAAGTTTTTTTTGAAAAAAATGTCATGGCCATTAAATGAAACGTTTGGGAATGTTTATTAACCGAAAAAAATTGACTGAAAAGTTTTAGTTTAGCTTCGGGACCTTGTTTTTTACAAATCCTTTGAGCAATCAATGTGTCTGTGTCGGTGGACAACAATATACGCCCAATATGTCAATATTTAACCATTGTTGATTGACTTGTTGATTTTTTCTCATGTTTTCGGGTATTTAAGCAATAAAACATTATGACAAAGGGTTACCTAACCAACCGACCAAACACTGAACACACATTACAAACATTGAATTGTTTCATCATATGTTGTCTGTTTGTTGAATAGATTAAGTTTTTTGTTTTGCTTTGTTTTGTTTATCAATGTTAATTATGATGATGGTAATGGTTTTTGTTTGTTTGTTTATATTTATTGTTTGTTTCGTAGAGACACTTGCTGAAAACACAGTGGTGATAATATATGCATCCGCCATGTGTTGAATGTTTTTGTTCACTTGTCATTTGTTTGGATAAATATATTCATTCATACAGGTGAAAAAGGGTCCGAAATTGCTTTTTCAAACGAAATTTATTCCCATCAATCTCATAAATTTGTCATTTTTTATTGTTATTGTTTGTCTAATTATCAAACGATGGTGATGATGGTTGCAAAAAATATTTTGAATTAAAAATGGCAGAGAAAGAAATAGAAGAATATCATTATGTAATAGCCAGCTAACACTTTCGTTATGTGGTCTGATTTTATTTTTGTTATCTTTTGACACCACTGAAGGTATCATTGACCATCATCGCCATGATTGTGTCCTGTCCAAATTGTTATTTAAATCATCGTAAATTATCATTGTCGACAATCACCGTGTTTTTACGATTCGGCGCCTGTATCTTTACTTAAAATCCTTCTTTTCTTTTTGTTGATTACCAAAGGAATGATGATTGAAAAAACTGTTAATCAACTGGCAAGATGCTTAAAATGTTCATGTTTTTCTCGAAAAAAAGATTAACAAAATTGAAAACAAAAAATTCTTGTTAAAATTTATGATGAAAAGTTTTGAATTGCAAAACTTTCAGTTTTTAGCACTTTATTACAGTTTTTCAAGCGACATAATTTTGCAAATGTAAAGATGATGGTGATGATAATAATGATCCTAAGAAAGAAAAACTGAAAAAAGTTTTTCAATAAAGTAAAAAAACTTGGAAAAATGCTTCGATCCTCCTCATCCCTTTCACTGTGTGAACAAATTGAAAATCAAATCAAATAAAATTGCATGGTTTTTTAAAATATTCATTTTTCTTGAAGACGAACGTCAAATGCCTTTTTCTGCCTTTTCGTCATGAATTCAATTCAATCAATTTTCCTTTACCCAACCATAATGCTAATATTATCGGTTTATTGAATTTTTTTCACTTTGATTTTCGTTTTATATGCATCATCACCGAACAAAATTTATTGATTTCGAATGGAATTCATCCGTATGATCGGACGGTGTTGATTTTTTGATTATCAAACTTTTTCATTCAATAACCTAATGTTGTCGCTTCTAGGCCCACATCATCACATCTGTCAAATGTTTTAGTTGAAATTCCTGATGGAATCTGAAATGAATTCCATTCGTTTGTTTAGACACACACAATGAATTTCTTTTTTCCGTTACCAAACTTTTTTTACTTTAAACTTCTTCTTTTGGCTGCCAATGAATGATTCATTTCTTGTGATGATGGACATGGATGTGTGTAAATAGTCAGTCATCGAACGATCATCATCATCATCATCATTTTGGAAAACGAGAAAATTTTCAGACAATTTCACCAGGAACCGATTTGAATCAAAAGAAAATGAATGATGATGTTTATGATTTTTTGGAAATAGATTCCCCAAAAAAACCTTGAACATCCAACAACACACACAGAAATCTATATCCGAGAACCGAAATCGGTTCAATAGATTTTCTTCTTTATTTTGGCTGAAAAAGTTTCTTTCAAGTTTTCTCGCATCATAATTGTTTCTGTAAAGTTTAATGTTTCTTTTTTCGTTTTTGTTTTGCCAAATTCTTCTTCTAGTTTGGTAGTTGTTTCATTTTTTGCTGATGTTAAATTGAAATTTTAGACTTTTTTCCCTCTCTCTATATTTCACATAAATGGACGATTTAGTCGTTCAGTATGGCCATTGTTATTTTTCTTTTTCAACATTTCGTCGTCGTTGTTGTTGTTTTACAATGTTTGATGATCATCATTCCAGATACACATTTTGTGTTTCACATTCTTTCTTTTTTCCTGAGTACACATTCATCGAAAATGGGTTCCAATTGGAACATTTAAACAGGATTTTATTTTCAATTTAAAAGCACCATCAATAATTCATTAGACTTTCTCCATTCGGGTTTGGATAGAATGATGCTGATGATGGAAAAATAGGTTTGCAAGGCTGATGTATGATATTGGCGTCCGATCGGCGTTTCTTTCGAATATTTTGAAAATAAACTTAAAAAGCATCATGTACCCCACTTTTTGTTCTGGAAAAAGCTTAAAAATGTTTTAAGTTTTTGTTGTTCAAAATGATGATGCTGAGCTGCATCCACTATTCGGGCCTTTCAATAACAGTTTAATTTTAAATTAATTTTTTGCCATCATCATGATGCTAGCTAGCAAAGAAGTTTTTCTCCAGTGAAAACTTGATTGCAAAGCTGTCACAAATGTAAGCAATGCATATAGTGAATTTTCCAATAAAGATTTCGTTTTTCAATATAATTTGATCTCTCTCGTAGGATTCTGTTGTTTGAAATTCATAAAAAACTTTCATGAATATTTAGCACCATCGATTTTTCGGTCATTTTCAACCAACCAAAAAAACTTTGATCAGAGAAAAATCAAATTAACGGATAAATTTATCGATTTGATCATCTTTGTGATTGAGTTTGTTAATAATAATAATGATCAAACGAGCTTTTTCCTAATTATAATTATTTGATTGGATCAGTTTAATTAACGCCTTGTAGCCAATGTTTTATGATGAATGATGATGTGAAGCGTGAAAATATCATCATCATCAAACAGGATTTTTCATGAAAAAATGGACCGACGATCGATTGATGTGATAAGACGAAAAATTTGAATCAATATTTTCGCACAAATCTTTTCATAAATTTCAATGAAATAAATAAATTGGAAAACCGGCCGAAAATTTTCTTTGGAAAAATATGATCAAATATCATAATCGCTTTGATTTGATTTGGATTTCCTTAATAATAATTAATTAATTAAAACCACCATCGCCAAGTTTCAACCCCAATCCGAATATAAATCGAATGGAATTATGATTCATTACACATTCATCATCATCATTGCATCTTTCTGTTGTTGTTCTATATAAATCCAAATAAATGATTTTCGCATCCACCATGATTCTCATTCATTTTCCATTACATCATGTGTCTATGTATGTGTGTAATTAATATAAATTTGACATTGAATTTTCCTGACGTTTGCTATACAGTTGTCCATTCTCTCTGTGTCATTCATTTCAAAAAAAATCAATCCAATGCTTTTTTTTGCCAAAATCCTTATCATTGCTGATGATGATGATGATCGAGGATGATTTCTTTTTGGCTACCAGAAATTTTTACGAATGCCATTCTATGTTAATGCATCATCGATTATTTTTTCATTTGATCATATCAATATCAATGTTTGGATGTCACAATAATGATGATGATGTTTAGGTGAGATGAGATGAGACGAAGATAGATGAACAACAGCGAAAAACTAGATCAAACGATGATTTTTTGGGATGATTTTATTTTTGCAATTCAATTGATGTTATTTATTTTATTTGATTCGATTTGGAGAGTTGTTGATGATGATAAAAAGAAGGTCAGCTTCATCATTCAGGTCAGAGGTAGCAACAACAACAAGGCAAGGTTATCTTGTTGTTGTTGTTCTCGATTAAATGTCATTTTGAACATCATTCCTGATAAGGATTCTTCAAAATAATAACCATGATAATTACCAAGATGATAAAATTGATGATAATTTAAGCGACGACAATTTTTCCATTTGGCTTCTTTCAAAATATGGATTATGTTTTTATTTGAAAAATGTTTCCGATCCACGTAGTAATAAAATTATACATTTATTACAAATGGAAATGGAAAATGAATTATTATCATCATCATCATCGGATATGACAACAGCAGAAGATTCATCACATGAAATGAAACAAATGTTTAAATATTTGAAAAAAATCGATATAATCGATATTATATATCGTTGTCATCAAAATCAAAGTCTATTCAATGTACTTAAATTATCGATTGATCAAAAAATTTTAATTTCAAAATCTGAACAAAAAATGACAAGTTTTAATTTATCGGAAATTATTGTTTTCAAAGAGGTAAGGTTTATTGTGTTTCTGTGATTTTGTGTTATGGTTAATTTTATTTCGATTTTTTCACAGAAAAACAACATTCAAAAATATTTAAATTCATTGTTAAATCGTTTGAACATTAATCCAACGAATGTTGTTTTGCTAAGCGATGAAGGCAAAGAATTACTGAAAGTATTGAAAGAAACACCATTAGAAACATTAAATTTTTCTGGTTTTGCCAATTCGATCAAACACAGTATTACACCAATAGATTTGGAATTATTGGCAAAAAAATTGGAAAATGAATCAAATCGTTTACCCGATTATGAAATTGAAAATATAGCTAAATTACGAAATATTGTATTGGATTTACGATCATCAAAAGAATTGATTAATTTAATAATACAAAAAATTGAAAATTTAACAAAAAATGCTGAAAGAATTGAAATGAAATCACAATTTAATGGTAAAAGTTTACGTGAAACATTGAATATTTTGTTACGACAAGCGAATGAAGCACAACAATTTATTAATCAAAAAGGACGATTAGAAATTCGTAATGTTTTAAAGAATTATATTGAAGATTTAAGTATGTTATTAACACAATATAGTGATCATGTTGAACAAAGAGTGAAAAATGAAATTGGTAAATGTGAACCAGTTAGTCGTGCTTATAATCATACTGTTTCATCACTTTGTGATAATGTTGTTTTACCATTTGTAAGTATAATTTTTTTTTGTAACAGTAAAAACCGAGAAATTTTTTTCCACGAATAGACTGCCAGCTGGTTTAGTGTTATAATAACATTGATGGTTTTTATACCGGCAACATTATTAGTTTGTTTATTGAATACAATGTTTAAACGTATAAAACGTTCATCAACAAGACGTGAATCTATTTTGATTATAGATCATTTTGAAGATGATGATATACCATTAGCTGAGTAAGTTGTTTGTGTTTATAACCATCAAAATGAATGAATGTTTGAATAATTTTTTTTTTTTTTTGATAATAGAATCGATAAACGAAATAGAAATAGTAGTCATAGTAGTAATCGAAATCGGCCTGTAGTACCAAGTGCACCACATATTACTGCATTCAATGAACGTGATCAATCGGAAGAAGAAACATGGTCACCGGGTGCATTGCCACAGCATCTTTATTCACGACCACCGCCATATAATTTTTAAAGATTCGACCACACATTTCCAAATCGACAGGAATTTTTGAAAAAAATGGTCCAAAAAACGACTGCCTGTTTTTTTGTTTCGCTTGAATTCTGCACTCAACAACAACGCACATCAATCAAAGTACATTAATATTTTTTATTAATTTCATCAATATCATCATCATCATTTACATTCATCAATAATAATAATTCTGAAAACAAAAAATAGTGATTTTAATTTTTTTTTCTTTCTTTCGTTTAAAATTTACGTTCCATAGTTTGTAATATTA
>ERZ500997.244-NODE-244-length-15081-cov-6.387062_pt1 | contig 15081 bp, 9 predicted proteins | sample MGYA00248826_ERZ500997 | MGnify/ENA primary metagenome ERZ500997 (study PRJEB25958, sample SAMN03398524) | human skin metagenome | study: EMG produced TPA metagenomics assembly of the Human Skin Microbiome Metagenome (human skin metagenome) data set.
TTTTATGCTTGTTATCAACAATAGCAAAAACAATTGTAATTTTTGTAATCAAAAAAAAAAAAAAGATTTTAAGAGGAAAAATGAAAATCATACTGACAACCATTGGAGCCTTAGAGATCTCAAATCAAATAGATTTTATCTATTCTCTAGAAATTTTTAATAGGTAAAAATGTTTGAAATATATATTTTTTGCACCTATGTCAATGATGTTTGAATCACATTGATCAATTTGTTTTCTTGCTTTCATTTAACCCAAATCATCATATCAATAGTAATCAATGTTTTTCCATGGTGATAAATAAAATTTTGCTTTATCAATGGAGAGATATGTTGAGCAAATTATTTTTTCTATTCTATTCTATTCCATTCTATTCGATGAAAACTGAATCATAAGGGAAAAAATATTGACCACCAAAATCATTTCATCATTTCAAAAACATTTGTTTCTTCTTAATTTTTTTTATCGATCGGAAATAGTGAATGATGATGAACGAGTTGAATTGACCCAATTCAATTTGGATCATAAAGGTTAAAAGAGAAAATCATTGAAAATTGAAAAAAAACTTGAATGACATTTTATTATGGTCCAGTCACTAACTCTTTATCATAATAAAAAAAGCTTCACCACTAACGACAACAAAGAAAAAACCATATGGTGGTTTGTTGACGCTGTTGTTATTAAAAATCAACTACTAAAAAAGCAGGTGGTTAATGGTGGTAATGGCTACCAGATTTTCTTAAAATTGGCCCTTTTGACCTCGTGATGATCGAGTTCCGAAAAATTCAGAAAATAAAGACAAACACTACAAATGGACATAACTCGTTCTTTTTGAAAATATTTTTTAAAATCCAATATTTTTTTATGTCAATGTCATTGAATTGGAAATGAATTGGAAATTTAATCGTCGTCTGTTTTTCTTTTCACAATGATTGATTTGAAATTTGTAATGTTTTTCTCTTTGGATTCTCATCGTACTCGATTCATCAGTGAATTCAAAAGAAAAGTTTAAAATTACTTTTTCATTTTTTAAATTAGAAAATTCATTGATTAGTATTGTATGAATCTAATCTAAATATTTCCAAGTGTGAGTGTGTGCAAGCAACAGGTATGTGTTATTTGTAAAAAAAATATCCAACACAACTATGTAAGGGTCTAAATGATCGATTATCATTCATTTTGATGAATTCATTTCAATTTCTTTTCTATTTTGATGGCTCCCAATGTCATTGAATGTCTGATCAAATCAAAATCATCAATCAAATGTACACCAAGTATTTCATTTTCAATTCAGTCATGCATTCAAAGACGATAATAGTATAGTATTTTTTTTCTCTTCAACTGAAAAAAACTCTTAACAAATGATTCTTTTTCTTTCTTTTCCTAATATTTTTTTTGTTTGTTTGCTTCGCCATCTTGATTATTGGTTGGTTGACTATAGTGTTGGTTGTTGTTGTTGATGATGATAAAAAATGTTTGAAATAAATAAGTGAAAAGAAAATGAAAAAGAAAGTCTACGATTTGGATTGATGCATCAATTGTTTCTTTTTTTTCTTGATAATGATTAGGATTTTTTTCTGGAAGAATAGCAACAACAACCACCACCACCTTGACCTTCAAACCTGGTTTGTCAATTATTTTCAATTTCATTTCATGTTTTCAATGTCTTGAATTTTTTTTCTTACTTTCTCTTTCTCTTTCTCAGTATATATTTGTGTTCACTTTTTTTTCCAATTTATTTCTTGTCATATGTTGTGTTTCAAGCAATCAAAACACATTCACATCGCTGATGTACACATTATCATTGTAATGATATGATGATGGTAACATTGAAAGTGGTACTATTCAGGCAGGTTTTTTTCCTCCAAACAAGATTGAAAAAACGCCATTGACATTGTCATAGATATTACTTTATATGAACAAAGAATTTCCAGTAATAAAAAAAAGGAAAGAGAAAACATTCTTTATATATATGAATTCAGGTTTTTTTCAGAATAATATTTCCTTGTCTTTAGTTGGTTGTTTTGACACAATGATGTTCGTGTATCGTTTTTCTCACTAAAAGATAAGCCAACCCTTTTATTTATGTGCATATGTTGTTGTTGCAATGGTTTTTCAACCACGAAACATCGATCTTAATAATGTTTACAAACAGGTGTGTTCAGTACCTCTTTGTTTGTTTTTTTTCTATGATTTTCTCAATTTCTGATGAATATCAGTAAAATGAAACCAATCTTACAATTTTTGTTTTAATATCGATTTTTTATTTTATTTAATTATTTTTATTTTTAATTTGCTTGAAGCGAAAACAAAGAGAAAGAAAAAAAAATCACATCTGTTTGAATTCTTCAACAGAAACAGATATGATCAAGATGTTTAACTGGCCAGTTTGATTGGTTAGTCGGTTGGTTGGTTAATAGGAATATTGAAGGTTATCTTATTATTGTCATCATCATGTGTTGACACGTGGTTAGATTTCAGATGTTAAATTTTAAAAGTATTTTTTAAATGATCAATGTTACATTGTATATTTAAAAAACAAGGAGAACATGGGATGAAAGAATGGACTTTTATGGCCAAAAAATATATATTTATAAACACTGTATAGACTCTTTTAGTAGCCATTCTGATTCGAAATTCAATTGTCAAATTTTCTATTCACAATATTCATTATTTAACAATGATCATCACTTTAAATTGTATCCATCTCTATATATATTGTGTGCGTATGCATATGAATGTATATTGCATAGCACATCATTAACTTACTTTTCTCCAACACATTGCATTCTTTTATGTTTCTCATATTTCCATTAAAATGATGATGAAGAGGGAGCATTTTCCATTTTCATTATCAAGGCCAATGATGATTGTTAATGCTAGTTGAATTCATAAATGACAATGTCCAAAATGTTTTTTGTTTTTATTTGAACAAAATGTTTTAGCTTTTATCAAATATTTCTATTATGATGATGATAATGAACGGAGGGCAATGATGATGGATTCATTCAATGTTCAACAGTGATGTGAATTCAGGAAATCTATGGATTAATAAATGCAAAAAATATGCAAATGTTTTGAAATAAATGACAAACAAAATGAAAGCAATAAGAAATTCTGTGAATTTTTTCCTGATTTGCAAAAGTTCATTAGTAGTTTGATGATCAATCGATGCTTTCTCCTTAAACATTCCAAAATGTTGTTTTTGATAAACACAAATAATAAGCAAACATTTTTTATGCTCCTGTTATTCACGCAATGATGATTCATAGGAATGAATGAATCCATCAACAAATAATGTCACAACAAAATATGCAAACATTTAATACTTATGACTGGAAAGCCAGGCATTTCATATTGGCTTGATTTTGATTCAAATCCAAAAAATAAATCAATGATTACCAATTTAAAGGAGATAAATTCTTCTTTTATCTTTAGATCAATGAAGCATAGATCAATTAAAAATTGGCCAGTCTTTGGGTGTGTATGCTGTGTGTTTCTGGAATGATTCGTGATCACCAGATGATCCGGAGAAAGTAAAGAAAACAAAATCATAAATGTTTATGTAAATCAGTTTTGGTATTTCATATTGTCACGATTTTTTCTTATGACATTCTTGATCTGTTTGTTCCCGTTACACGTAAAAGGAAGAGGATTTTTTCCATCATCATCTTTGTGCATTATTAATGGTATAGGTGTGTCGTGTTGTTCGTGATCAATTAATCAGTCAATCAATCAATCAATTTTAAATGAGTCTTCCTCATCATTATCAATGAAAATCGAACATTAACAATTTGTTTGTAAATTTATCCATGAATACCCCCATTGCTCATTCACTGTGTTCATAATGTTTGTCACCTTCATTGTCCATTCTCCGGAAACATTTTATTCATTACCGAATTCACAAACAAATGACCGATTGATCATTGACTGGACATGCATACATCCATACACATACACACACACATAACACACATAAAAAGTTATTGAAAAGTGTGGTTTTTTTCTTTAATTTTTCCATTCCAGCTACAACCAACTTCGAATCACTATTATCATTATTAGGCTAATGGTCTTGAAATGTTCCTGGAACACAAATGCAATTCACTTTCACTTTGCTCTAATTACCTGGTGATTTAGTTTTTTTTTCTTGTATATATTGCCAAGTAATTCGTGTGTATGTGTGTGAGAAATAAGCCTAAAAATAGTGCATATGCTGAATGTGCTTTACATTTACATTTTCATTGTCAAAATTGTCTTTTTTTCTCTATTCCAATGGCCGTCGTCTCCTAGTTTCCTTCCTTTTCTTTCTTCACAACCAACGTCGAACAAAAAAAATGAAGAAAGATTTAAAAAACTGTCGGTTTCGATTTGGATCATCATTCAATGAAATGAATCAACTGATGATATTAATAATAAGAAAAGAAATCATAATGAAAAAAAAATTTCCTACGAAACAAAGTGAAAGTGATTGGTAAGCAAGAAAAAAGATTGAATGAATATGGTTTGTCCTTCAAACTATTTTTCTGGTCTCATTGACAAAAAAAAAATTCAGACGATTTTTCTTTACGGTGTGATTTGCGGTAGCCAGAAATAATTTCGGAAAGAAAGAAAAAAAAATAAAACCAAATATTGATTGTCCTTGCCAAGCGGACACACACAAACATACAACGACGACAACAACCATCTGTTATTAATAAACATTTTGCCACATTCATTTTTGTCATCGTCCAAGGTCCAACAAGGACCTTATCTTTGCTCTTTGCTCTCATAGAGTTACAACAATTTTTCATTCGAATAACCTATGAATATTTAGCCAAACTATTACTTTCAAACTAACAACAATCTTAAGTAATTTTCCTTTCATTCAATATGTTTACCTTATGTTGGCTCCATTTGTTTTTTTCATATTTCGGTTCCGTTTCATTCATTATTGATTAATATTTTTCATTCCATTTTTTTCGGGAACATTATTCCGGTATCAATAGGCGGTTATTTCGCAGAAAAAAAAACTATGTTACCATTGGATATGATGATTGACACCATTTTTTTTCTTTTAACTTTTTTTTCCTTCTTTCTTTCTTTCATCAGTTTGCATTCTGCATTTAGCAAGAATTAAGCAAGAAAACAATACGACAACAACAAATAAGAATTTTATAGTTCAATGGTGTGTTGACACACGCACAAACTGGCACACAAAAATCGGTCGATCAACTTATGTATTTATTTGTTTTTTGGTTGATAATAAAAATCAAACATTTTGAACAAACAGCAAAAAATCGAAAAATTAAGTCAAGAACCGGTAGTGATATTGATAAAGCAGTATATATAGTAGTTGACCTACATAATTGGATGTTAATTTGAAAAAAAACAGAATTAATTCAATTTTAAATTTTCTGTTCTGTTCTGTTTTTCTTGCCTTCTTCATTTAATTAATACGCGGAAACAAGATTTAACAATTTTTAACAACAAAAAAAAATTATTACAGATTCGACCTTGGATATAGACCGAACACAACAAAAATTGAAACAAATCAGCTGTTTAACTTGGAACAATTAATCAAAAAACAAACAACGACAACATCGAGTTAAAAAAAAGCCTACAGCCTTTTGGGACCTATATTTTGTTGCCCTTCTCATCACATTTTTCTGACACAAACGAGTGCAAAAGAGAGAGTGAAAAAGCCTCCTGCACACACCATCATCATTTGCTAATGTCGATTAGTAGGACAATCAGGTCAGCTGGTTGGTAAAGTGAACGAGAGAAATGAATGAATGAAAAAAAAATAGTATCAAACCCTTAAGAGCCATATCATTATTATATATCTGATACCCTTTGACATGAAGGTCATGACCCAGTGATTGATTTAGTATGTGTGTGAAAATGGTACAACAAAATGTTTTTTAACCAAAAAAAAATGACCCATTGCTTTTTATATGGGTAAAACTAATAACTATTACTATCGGACTTATGTGATAAATTGGTTAACCGGATATCGGATGTTCGAGACATGTGTTTCCATTCATCATTTGGACCTTGGATTTATCCTGTTTGTTTGTTTGTCAGGTTTGTCTGTTTATTTCATTTAAATTTTTCAAGGCTTTTCCTCGAATTTATGAGATTATTTTGTTTCAAAATGTTATTTTTTTAAACAACCTTGACCATGATGGTAATGATTACATTACATTTTCCCAGGAAAAAACAACCATTCATTTTAATCATTCTGGTCATGTTGTTGTTTTTTCTGAGACATCAAAAAAAGAGGAAAAAAATTGGTGAAAAAAACTATCAAAGACAAAAACAAAACGCAAGGACAAACGCAATGTGTTTTTTTAGGCTTGGTTCCATTTTCTTGGTTTCACCAATCACTATTTATAGTCAAAAAAATGTTTATGAAAAGACTTTTACTTTTACGTAAAGACGATTATTATTATTGGGCAAGAAAAAAGTCCTTGAAAAAATTTTCCCTCAAGTCATCATGATTTCGATTTTTCAGTCGGGATTTTTTTTTGGTCATTTTGGTTTCATTCAATTATATAACATCAAAACTAAAACATGGGTGATTTTTTTCATCTTTTTTATTCATTCGTTTTCAATCCCTGGGAATTCAACAAACTGTTGTTAATGTTGTTTTCAATTTTCGCCGATCGGTTATATAGCAGGTCCATATATTTATCCAATGACCCAATGACCCGAGGTCAAAACTCAAATCGAAATTTTTTTGTTGTTGATGAAATTTGGAACAATCACTATATCAAAATCTGAATGAAATAAAGTTCAATGACAAATGAAAAAACACACTGACCTTTGATCATCATCATCATCATCATCGGTCATTACCTGACTATTCGGTTATTATGAATGCACCGAAAATCAGAAATTTTTTTTGACCGAATATCATCATCATGACAAAACATTTTTGAATAGAATGAACAAATAAATCAACAAAAAAAGGGTTTATTTAATTTCATATCAGCATTTAATAGAAACAAACAGGTTTGAATCAATAACAACAACAAAATCGAATAAAAATTACTATAGGAAAATCATTCAAAATTACCCACATTAACATATTGTGTAATGAAATGTCCAACAAAAAAACTACTGCTATCAATGTGAATGAGGGACTTTCTCTTTTTTTTCTGATGAAATTTATTTATTTTTTTTCTTGTTAAATTCATCAATTGTCCTTTACCTTGAATTTTTTTGGCTTTTCGTTGTTTCAATTGAATCGATTACAAATAGAATAAATGTTCGCAATCACATGTGTGTGTGCGTGTGGGTATTTGCTTGTTTTGGTGTGTGTGTGTGTATTGTCGATTATGTGATGTTTGTCGATTGACAAAACAAATGTCCTGTGTGCTTTGTCATCATCATTTAAAATATTCTGCCAATTATATTTCGATATACGAATGAGCCATGTATTTGTTTAAAAAACAATTCATTGATTTTATTTTCGGTAAAAAACAAATGATGTGTATATTAACATAGATTGATTGAATTTCATTAATTTCAATTAAATTTGATACATAGCTGAAATGGTAAACTACGTTTTTTTTGTGTGTGTGGGTAGGGATATAAAGATATAAAATCGAATCATTCAAAAGGATTATTTCAACTATGATACTACCTACTGGAAAAAAACGAATCAATCAACAACGCAATTAACATAATCAATATTGATATTTTTAAAATATTGATGAATTTTATGGTGTTTTTTTCTCGTTTGAAAAGAATCCTCACAATTCATAAGAGATTGTTAAGATATCTTTTACTTTATATACATTCATATTTTTCATATTCATGATCTTTTTAAGCATCAATCACCATTATGTCGAATGTGATATTTGATTAAAAAGATGGTTATTTTTAGCTTAGCAAAAAAAAAAATTGTTTTCATTAGAAAAAAAGGTTCTTTGATTTTTGTTTTTTGTTGGTTGTCTGCTATGTGCGTAATGGAATAGCAAGAGATGCTATACATACACAAAACATTGCATTATATAGCATCAAGTAAAAATGCCGCATCAACAGCTATAGTCCAAACACACACACACACATAGTGGATTATTTTCATTTCACATCGATTGAAAACTTGACCTGAAAACCCACACACACAGTGAAACATTTTGGAACCTATTTACATCATCATCATCATCATCCTACCAAAATGGAATCAACCATTCGCGTTTTTTTTGTTTTTGTTTTATCATATCGATCGATCTACGTATATTCGAATGAATTTGATTAAAACGAATGGCTATATGGATTTTTCTTCTTGAATTGAACATTATTCGTGTTCTCTATCTGTTTTGTTCGATTCTTTGAATTTCATGAAAACATTATGATATTATGATCTTTTTGTTTTCGCTGTTGGCGATTTTATAACGAATCGTATGTGTGTGTATACCGGCATATAATGTAAATGTACGAATAGAGATTTTTCATAGGCTGAATGAGAAGAAAAAGAAGAAAAATCCTTAAAAATGTCATTGGCGATGTTCATCGATTGACATGTCGATGTACATTGTTTGTTTGTTGTAGGAATATCGAATCATTCCATTCAGCCAGAAAAATACCGAAAATCAAAGATAACTTTGAACACTTAAAATGAAATGAAAAAAAATAAGCAATCAGGCCAGTGAAATTTATATATAATTTTTTTCTTTCGAATAAAAAAAGAGGATGAAGGCCAACGTACGACTACAGAGAAACCGGGAGATAATGATGATGAAGACTACCATCAATTCACGAATTTAAACCGATGAAAACAAACACACATAAACAAAGGAATTTTCATATTTTGAAAAAAAAAACATTATATAGAATCAAATTGATGAAATACATACAAACACACACCCTATATTGCCACCCCTTCATTCACATACACCCACATAATATGTATGGTGTGATTTCAGTTCGAAGCACTTTCATTCGCCCAATTTGTTTTCACCTCCTTTACTTTCATTTGTATTGTTGTTGTTGTTATACTTTTTGTTATACTACCACTTCTAATTACAATTCATTTTTTTGTAATGCTTCTTCCTTTTTTTCATTCATAGGAATATTTGACGCCTTTTATTAAGATAAGACACCCTGTATTTTCCGCCGGCTCCATGATTTCAATTGTTTGTTTGGTTTGGATATCATTTATAAGTGTCCTTGTATCATTCTCGACGCCTATATATAATTTTTTTTACTTTCTTTCGATCAAATTACTTTCATATTTACTACTACTATACCAATAGATACTGCTATGATCATCATCGGGACACAAAAAAAAACAGAAAAAAAGGTAGTGGCCAATCACATTTCAAGGCAATCAGCCTTTTTTCCAATACATGTGCCTCGTTTTTTTCTGTTTGTATCGTATGTTCGGTGAATGTTATTTTCAGTTGGATATTGTATGTTGATCAATCCATATCATTAACCAAAACAGACAAACACCATAGAAGACCCACACTATTCAATTTTGAATGACGCTTTTGTATCGTCGATGCTAATGTCGATGGTCGTATTTCTCTCAGCCGCTTCTCTTATTTGTTTGTTTGTGTGTATGTATATTTGATGTTGACATCCGAAATTATCATCATCATCATCATCAAACAACGACTGACTACGAAATGTGATCGAACTGACAAAATTTCTCATTTTATTATTATGATTATTAAAGAGAAAAATGATGTTTTATGGAATGGTTAAACTTGTCGCAACTTGTATTCAACAAAAGTCGACTGATTGACTGACTGACTGACACTGATATTGAATTAAATGGAGTGTTTGTGTTATAGCTTTTTGGAATGCTGGAAAAAAGGGATGGAATCATAATTATTTTATTTTTTTAAATTTCTCGATGATGTGATTCGTATCGTTTTGTGAATTGCAATTCATCATCATCATTTAATAATCATTTGCTAGTCGTTCTCGTTTACGTTTGTTTGTTTTTGCTTTTCCGATCATCAAATTTTGAAAAGAATTTTTTTTTCAATTTTCTTCTGTGTGTCCAATCTATTTGTGAAAATAAATTCTTCGCAATCCAGTGTAATCAACGTGGATTTTTCCAAAAAAAAATTATTTACAGCATCTACATTCTTTAATCATTGGTTTCAAAAGCTAATCGTAAATCTGGTTATAGTCCGATTTGTTTTTCTGTTTGTTTGTGTGTGTGTTTGTGTTTATGTTTGTCTCTGCTTGTGTGTATATATGTTTTTGCATCCAATATTTAAAGTCATCAAATCCATCCAAGGCCAAGTGAAAGTTTGAGTGGAAAATGTGCAAAATAAAATTTTTCCATACATTACACAAACACCGACATCAACAGTCGACATAAAAATAATAAATCCAATACATTCGATTTAAATGTGTAATCATCCATATATATCGTATTATTTTGCACCATTTTCTTCCGTTTTCATTAAATTCCGTTAATTAAATATTCGATAAGTTTCTTTAAATCAAAAAAAAAGAAGAAATCTTCAAATAACAACAGATAATCATCAACAATAACAAAATCATGTCAACATCAGTGGTCCAAATGATGGACATATCGACCGCTGGTGCTGCTACTACCGCCCACCAACGCCGAACAACAACCTCAGCCGCTAATTCACTTGATTCAACAAACGGATCATCAACGACCAATCTTCATCATCATCATCATTTGATTCATAATCATCATTACCAAAATCTTTATAATAACAATAATAACGGTCCGATTAATTTTGCCATGAAATTTTTTAATAACAATAACAACAATAATATTGTGGTAAATGCTAATCGCAAAAATATTGCAACATCCATAACATCATCAACAGCATCTTCGACAACTTCATCATCATCATCATCATCACCTGCCGCTTTAACAACACCAACTAGTTCACCACAAGTGAAGATTAAATTAGAACCACGTGTACCAAGTCCTTGTACAGCCGATTTAGTTTGTATGGCTGTTAATGGTAGTACAGCCGCAACAACGGCTGGTTCTAATACAAGTACCGGTACCGGTGCAAAATCTACAAATATAGCACGTCTACCACATTTGAATGGTGGGGGTGATACTGCATCCGTTTCGGGTAGATCTCCATCTAATATCAAAGATCTCTCATTATATCTTTCGACGAAAGGACAACAACAACAACAGCTTTTGATCACAACAGCCAATGGTGGTATAGCCAATATTTCTACTACCACCAATCAACATAACAAACAAGAATCTCAGGATAATCATAATAATCATTCATCTTTATCATCTGGTCATCAACATTTAACGCCTTCAACATTGACAACAAAGCCACCGGTTATGTTGACCATTCCGAATGGTGATGATCAACCGCCTCCATTGTTAATGAACAAGAATCATCATTATCGACAAAATTCTCAATCACCGCCATCAATGTTGACCTCATTATCATCATCACCAACATCATTACCATCGCCATCATCAACAACAAATGGTCATTTTTCCATTATTGGTGCCGGTCTTAAACGACAACATGATGAAGCCTTTGGTCATCATCATCAACATTATCATCAAGCCCATGGTCAACATAGTGATTCAATAACGCCATCATCACCTCCACCATCAACGACAACAATGATCACGATGAATGGCCACAATACTTTACATCAGATGCCAACAACACCGAACAACAATAGTATGGTTGCATCACCGACTTCATCATCATATAGTGATTTTGGTTCTGCATGTAAGTATTTCAAGATGAACAAATTCTTTTTTTTTTGTGTGTAACACATTTACTTTTTAAAATGGAATGACTTTATTCATATATGACACAAGTCAGAATTTTTTTCACGATAATCGAAGTAAATTAAAATTTCACTTGCTCACATATATCTCATATTACCATTCTTGGTGTTACCCCAAAAAAAAATCATTTTTTTTCATCCGAATTTTTTAGGTTACTGTGTCTCTGTATTTGAGGGTTATCTATCTGGTTTATTTACTCGAACTTTATACTCACACAAACACATACACATCAAAGCTTACTTGATCTTTGTTTTTTTTTTTGCACCAAGGTTACGAACTTATTTTTTTTTACTTGGTTGTTATGTTGTCCCTCTAAATATGCTTCAATGTGTTTTTTTTAAATATTCAAGCAACAGAATGCTTATAAAACATTTTTGAAGGTCATCACCATTTATTCATTCATTGATGATGATCATTTCCTTGCAAGGAATAGCAAAAAAAAAAACAAGAAAATGAAACGCAATATATATAGCCGTGGTGTCGACAACAATCAGTTCAACTATTCGACACACACACACACACACATGGATAGATATTTTAGGTTCTTTCGTCGTTTCCTTGGAATTGGTCATTTTTGTCTTTTAAACAAAAAAAATGCTTCAGGGGTAACTCGTTCGTTCATTTTTTTTTTTTTTTTTTTTTTCATGTGTAAACCAAAAAAAAAGGAACCAACCACCCACCAACCCCCCCCCGTTTTTTTTCTTGTCTTATTCCGAATAATAAAAAAAAATTGAATTTCACCTTGAAGCCAAAATCGTTTTTTGTTTACGAAGAAACGAAAAAACAAATTTCGAACCAAAGATTGAGAAAATGAATTATCAGTGTGGCCAGTGTATGCAAACAACATTATTTACAACACATTCAATGACATTTGACCACAAGAAAAAGAGGCGAAAAAAAAATACTTTCGCTTCACAATCCAGTCCCAAGATTTTGGGGAGATAAGTTTTTTTTTGTTGCTTATTGAATGTGTAATACAGAACTTTACGAGGTCTTATTGGAAATATTACCTTGGCCATAATACACGAACAGCATGATCAGCAATTGAAACAAAAACGATTTTTCTTCTAAATTGTGATCAAACAATTTGACTGACCAGTTTTTTTCCTATGCCATCAACGAAATAAAAACGACACGCGATCATGTCACTAAAAATATTTGACATTTATTTCAAACGAAACAGTGTGTATAGAGTTTACCTTTTCTAATCTTTCGTTACTTTATCTGGTCTTGCCTTACCAATCTATGACATTTTTTTTTGACCGTAAAGACCTTGCTGAGGACATTGCTCAAATGCATTCAAATGAAAGTTCAAAGAGAGAGAGAGAGAAAGAATGAAAATTGAGCTCAACAACCGATGAATGAATATTGTGTGGTGTGATTGATTTGGGTCCAAAAGGGCCATATTGAATTTTTTCGTTTTCGTTGGTTTTGTTTAGGCCAAGGTTAAACCCGCTCTCATTTTTTTTTAAATTTTATTCAACAACCCCTGTGTTATCGCGTGCGCGTAATAATGATGACCTTTTTTTTCTTAGGTCTTTGCGCTACGCGTGCGTCTTTTTTGAAAAAGATTTTCATTGAATCTGACAATTGCTTACCGATTATCGATTTTCATCATTAGATTTTGTTGTTGGACCTTGAAGAATTCTTATAATTTAAAATGGACTATTCACATCCAGTTCGGAAATGATGAATTTGTTTAATTTATTCATCAAAATGATTTCAAGCTTTTCTTTCTCTCATTTAGTTTTTTTTCTGGATATGCAAACATCACATGTTTCAAAAGAATCATTTCAAATCTAATAGTTTTTTTGGTATTTTGATTCTAATATACTTGATGTGATACATTGTATTCTGGAAAAAAATGTTCATATTTTTTTGCACTAATATTTTGACAACTTTTTTCAATTAACTTGATTTTTTTTTTGATCTGGGATTCTCAATTATTCAATGTGATGTTGTTGTTGCTATGTAATGTAAGCCTCTTTCATATAAATGAATGTTTATCGAATTATTTAGTTTTTTCCATCTTGATTTGTTCCAATATTTCTTATGAATTCATTTTTTTCCCTTCTCCCTGTTAGTTTGTTTCTCTATGTTTTTGTGTTTGTAGCTGTCACCTCCATAATTATCGATTATGATTGTTGTTTTTGTTGTTATTGGAATTACTTGGCCGAAAAAAAAAACAAAATCCTTGTGTGGACATTATGTGTTTTTCGGGTCTTGAGATTAAATTAATTCTTTTTTAATTCTTTGTCTTCCCTCTTAATTGAATCCCCACCGCAATCATCATTATCACAAAAATTGATTCTTGATCATCATTATCAGGATTCGATGATTCTGCCATCTAGTGATTAAGAATTTTCTTTTAATTGTGATTATGGTCCTTAGGTGGCGTTACATGTGATTACATTGATTTCTAAGAAAAAAAAATGTATAACTTTTTTGAAATTTTAATCTTGATGAAATGAAAACAAACATGGGCAGAAATCTGAAGATAAGATTTCTTTTTGCTTTTTTGAATTAACCATTCGAAACCATAGAAGATTTTTTTCAATTATTAATCGTAGTTTATAATTTACAGTAATTTTTTCCTATTTTCCTGTTAATAATTGAGACTCAAAAAAACCTTACAAACATGTACAGAATGGTTTTGTGTATTGTCATTTTTGGTGTCGTAGTTACGGAGAATTTTTTTGTCGTTTGCCTCTAAATGGATTGATTTCGATGTCCATGGTGACCAAGAGGAGACCAGTTTTTTTTCAGTTACCGGTTTGTTTGGTTTTGGTTTTTTCTGGTCGTCCAGGAGGATCAATCATTAAAAATGTATTTTTATTTTATTCGTCTAGAGTCCATACGTAATAGCACGTGTCTTTTATGTGATGACAAAATGAAAATGTACCCGAAATTCTTTACCAAAAGAACAATATATATTATCAAGGTATTGTGTGCTGTGTTGTCATGATATTTATTATTAAAATCTAGACGTCAATGTTCGTTGCTTTGGATACCATTTCGAAGTTTGAATAAAACAACAACAACAACAACGACCATTCATTAATAAAACCTTTTTTTTCGAAAAAATGACTATTGCTTTGGACATTTTACCAATTTGATTTTGCTATTTTTTTGCAAGAGAGAAATAGAAAAATACCTATTATTTCAATAATAATCAATCAAATCAAACATTTTTTTTTGTTTTGTTTGATTCCAATAGATAATAATTATCAGCTTTGTTTTAATTAATATTTAAAAATCCATGAATTTTTTCTTTTTTTTTTTTTTTTCATTTTTTTAATTTTTTTTTACACCAAAATTTAAG
>ERZ500997.245-NODE-245-length-15061-cov-7.431761_pt1 | contig 15061 bp, 11 predicted proteins | sample MGYA00248826_ERZ500997 | MGnify/ENA primary metagenome ERZ500997 (study PRJEB25958, sample SAMN03398524) | human skin metagenome | study: EMG produced TPA metagenomics assembly of the Human Skin Microbiome Metagenome (human skin metagenome) data set.
TACACTAAATAGCTGTAATTTTTTTTTTGGATAGAATCGTATTCTAAATTTTACCTACCATTTATACCAATTTCATCTCAATTCATTTATTACACAAACACACCAACAACAACATTTACATGTAAAAGTTAAATTCCTATTCTATTCTCTTTTTATTTATTATGATTATCCGGAACAAAAAAAAACAAAAACCAACCGATTATTATAAAAAACCGTTGCCTTCATTTTTTTGTTTTGTTGTTGTTTCGTTCGCTTGTTTTTTTCATTCATTCATTCATTATCTCTTCGTCGTCATTTATTTTCATTCATCATTCGATTTTTTTTCTGTTTTCATTCATTTTCATTATTATTATTATTATTATTTGTAATTTTTAATTATTTTAATTAATTAATTAATTAATTGATTCAATTGTGAACTGATAAGTTTCGGTAAATTCTTTTTTTTCAAAACAAAACAAAGCAAAAAAAATCACTATCATAATTGGATTTTATTTTCAATCAAAAAAGATGTTTGAAAAAAAAGGTTTTTTTTTTGTTCTTCCTCCAAACTGTAATATTGATCGGATATAAATTGAATAAAAAAAAAGAAAGTAAATAAAAATATTTATAATATAAAATGATCAACGATGGATTTTTTCTTTAATTTTGATATCGATATTGATATTGATTGATTGATTTGCTGCCAAATAAAAACAAAAACTGGATCAAAAACCTATAAATGATTGTGAAATGGATTGATCTTGAACTTTTTTTTGTTGTTGTTGTTGTAGAAAAATTTAAAATAAACGTGGTAAACAACGACGAAAAAAAAAACGATCATCATGCAAATGAATCGTGAAAAAAAAAAATTTTCATCAAACGTCAATGAACGAACAAACGAACTAAAAAGACCCAAATAAACAATGAATTTTCTATTAATGTCATTCTCATCCATTGATATATTTAACGGATTTTTTTTACGTTTTAATCAAAAAATCATAAATAGGCAAAATTGAACTTGGTTTTTTTTCTGTTTTGTTTAGTGGTAAAATCACAAATCAAAATAAAATGCGAAAACAAAAAATGAAACACAATAAAGCTAAAATCATAATGAGAAAACAAAAATCCTAAACAACTTGTTGCGCGTATTCATTTAGTCTCATTTTTTTCCCATTCTCTTAAAGAGTAAAAATTAAATGTGAATGAAAAACGTTTTTAAAAAGAAAACACAACGTACTGATGACATTGTGGCCCAACTATACGACCAAATGATCATCTATATGATGATGATGATGATCTTCTTCGATCATTATGATAATGATCTTCATTTATTGATCGGTCATCTTATTATTCTACCGATTAAATTGTTGATGACATAATGACATAGTGACAGTGAAATCTGTATATGGATTATTTAATATTAAAAAAAACATTTACGGACAGAGAAAAAATTTTTAATTAATTGTTGATCAATTCATCTGTGAAAAAAAAGAGAGAAAAAAATATGTATATTTTCGAATGGATATAGGTTTTTCTTTTATTAGAAAAATTTATCGCTATGTTTGTTTTATCATTCGACAAAACTAAATGTATCGAATATCTATATTTGTCAAACACAGATGTACATTCGGGGATTGATAAAAAAATTATCTTATAAAAACATATCGAACATGTGTGCAACAATGATAATGAAAAAAACTGGTCAGATTAACGAAAGGAAAGTAGATATCATGTATCCGATTTAATTGTCAATCAATCGATCGATCGACAATTTCGAAATTTTAGCCAATGTGATCCTATATAAATGTATCGGGTTAAAAAAATGAAAAAAAATAAGAATTAAAATAATGGAAATGAAATTGAATCGATAAATAGTAACAACAACAACAAAAAAATGAGGTGAATATTTTACGAAGCAGAAATTCACCTATAAAATATCAAGTTCACTATGACAAATTCACAGGTAAAAACAAAATTAGCTGAAATCAACAAGTGAATAAATATAAAATTGGAGCAATAATATTTTCAAAAATATAGATAACAAAAAAACATAGCACAAATAACATAATAAAGTCACAAACAACATACACACACAAAAAAAAATGAAAATATAGCTTGCCCCGAATCAGTATCATCATATGACGTTTTGAACTAATTTCAAATATTAAACTCTTTATGAATAAAGGAAATTTTTTTTTTTAAATGAAAACAGAAAGAAATTCAAATAAATAACAACAACATTACCTACCTTATCTTAAATCATGATCATTTATTATTATAAACATTCAATGATTATCTCCGGTGATGATGGTGGCTGTGATGATGGTAATGATTTCATTTCCTTGTTTCCATGATCATCATCATCAATAACAACATTAAGATGTTGATTACTACCAATGTCATTGCCATCAATATTTTTTGTTACTATATTTTCATTTTTCGAATGTTGAAATATAAATTTTTCCATTTCAAATAATTTACTTTTAATTTCACGTAATAATTTTTTTTCATATTCAATTTCTTCGGTTATATCACGTATACAATCCCATTGACGATGATTTAATTCATCATTTTCATTTATTCTTGATAATTGTCTCTGTTGATCAACAATATATTCACCAGCAAGTAATTTCCAATAAAGACAATCTTCCGGTGAAATTATGTTTTCATTTTCAGTGAATTTTTTTCGTTTACGTTGTTGATAAATTCGTTCGAATAATTTACACCAATTTCGACTATAACAACAGCAACATAGAATATATGCAATATAATAACATAAAATGTATAAATAGTAAACAATACTAAATGGTTCCGGTATCGATAAACGATTAGCAAAATCTATTACTAATTGATAACGTTGAAATTTCCAAATTGAATCAATTTCTGATACCCATTTTGAAGCTGTTACAGCAAATATAGAGAACAATAATGGACCAAGAATTAATTTTAGTATGATGAAAAATTGAAAAACAAACACATATATTATAAATGTATCTTGATTATCTTGATAATCAATAATGATAGAAGAATTATCGAATGAACGGAAACTATTTGGACAATATTCTGATTGTTTTTTCGGATCATTTGTCACCAAAATTTTGCCTGATGGTGGTCCAGTGAATAATGAAACTATTCCTTGATGAAATACCGATTTAATTGAATCAATTGTTAATTCTTCATATGGATATTGTAATGATCGAATAGCGATAGAATTAGCAATCAATATAACAGTAGTGATACGCATATAGTTGACAAAATCCACAGTGATCATCAATCGAAATCGATACAGAAAAGGACCGAGCGTTGGTGAAATGGGTAAATATACCGAGATTAATCGATAATAAAAGTACAAAACAGCTAATGCGATCATTATTTTTTGCCAATAAATTGGATAAAAATATATTCGTAGAACACGGGTGGTAGAAAAAAATCCAGTGAATGTTAGAATTAATAGAATTTCGATAATTTTCGTATACAAAGTTACCACAGATGAATATCTTATGAATAAAATATAAACATGTCGAATATAACTGATTGCAATAAGCAATGACCAACTACAAACAATTGAATCGAGAATAATATTACCACAATTTGGATACAAAGCTGCTAATGAAATTACCATAAGAAATATTACATAGAAAAATAATGATGTATAAAATTTGCTAATCGGTGCCGACCACATCATAACTATCATTTTCCATAATGGTGGCTGTTTTTGTACGAATACTTCTCGTTTCTTTTTCCGATCGGATGTAATGTTTTGATTCATGTTTGATGGTTTTGATGTTTCGCCATCATTAACAAAAGCTTCATTAGCATAAGACATCTGTTTCATTTCATATGTTCCATCTTTATTTGCATTATTTTCATATACATCATCTAATTCTTCTTCTTCATCATCATCATCACTGAATTCTTCATCATCATCTTTTGGTTTATCATTTTTGAAACGAACCCAAATATACATTGGAAATACTAATAGACTGCATAGTAATATTTTGATCGAAACTGGAACAGTAAAAAAACCCCATGTTATTTCACGTATACGAATCTTTCCTTGAAAAGTATTGGCCAACCATTTTTGACAGCAAGGATGAGCAAGAAATTGTTTCAATCGAGCATTTGCTGCAATATCTACAGCCGTCATATAATTAAAATCTTTGATTGATTCTCTTAACACATTATATGCAAGCGAAATATTTTCCTGATAACAACGATCAAGCACATCGTATGCATATTTTGCAAAAGTTTTTGATCGTTGTTCAAGTTCAAATTTTAGATTCGTATCATAAACATGCCAAGATAATCTATCGAAAAACATCGATATAATCAATGCTAAATGTATTGGATGATCACAATATTTCCATAAAATTTCAACCAATTCATAACGATTTTGTACCACTGCCCACATTGTTAACAATGTTAAAGCTTTACGTTCGGCTACCAATGAATCTTCAATGAAATCGCTAGCATTCAGATGAAGTTCATCTATATTTAAAAAAAAATCAACTTGTTGAATCAAACATTACTACAAATCACTTACTAATTTTGACTAAATTTTGTAATCCAGTACCAAATTCTAATAACCAATTTAGATCGGTTTCAATAAAAAATTTTGATTGTCGATCGACAGGTGATTTACTTAGAACCGTTTCCCAACAAACAGCATGAAAAAATTCATCATCATGTATCATACGAAATAATCGGCTTAATTTTGATGGTGTCAAAAATTTATGTAATTGAAAACCATTAGCTAAAAATAGTTCAACAAATTCTTCACGATCTTGCCTAGTCAAAATGCCTAAAAATTTTGATTTCAACAGTCCATTTAAACTGACTGAATTCATTGAAAATAAAGCATTTCGTGCAACCGTAGCACAATTCCAATCAACAATCAAATCAAAATCTTTGGAAAATTGTTCACCATATGGACGATCAACATTACGATGTTTAGATTTCAATATAGCATTCAATAAATATTCACGAAGATTTGTCAGGTTACCTTGATTAATATTGTATGTATCCAATAAGATTAAATATTCACGACCATCTTGTCGTCGATGTTGTTTTGTAAGACAAACACATTCAATAACTTGTTGACAAATTCGATTACGTTCATTGTTTTTATTTTCATCTTCTAATTCATTAAATTGTTGTATGATTTTCTTATCCAACAATGGTTTTACATTTTTGTCAATATAATCTTTGTCTATGGAATCAACAAATGAATCAAAAATTCTAGCATAAGCATACGAAACAATATCGGCCATTCCACCACTTCCTTGTAATACAACAACCGGAATTCTTTTCTTTATTAATTGTAAAACAAGCTGTATGTTTTCAGGTTCTCCATCAATCAAAATCGAAACAAATGGTGTGTCGGCATTATTTTCATCAGAATTTTTTGCTGATTTTGTATGTTCCGATTGTTTTTGGTCATGATTGTTAACACAATCTTTGATGTTGAATAAATCAATCAATTTCATAATAAAATCATTATTGTAGAGAAAATTTTTCAACACAATAAAATTTGTATGATCAGGATTCAATTCAAATCGATGACCATCATTAAAACCAGTGTTTTCAATGTTAAATAAATTCTAAATGAATCGAAAAAATCGATGCATACCAGATAAAACAATGTCAAATAACCCCTAAAAAAAACATCAAACTTACCAATGCATTTTCGATATAACAAAGTTTTCGTCCATAAATCAGATGATTTTCATGAGCGATTCCGATCAAATGAAAAGAATTTACTTGTTGATAAAGTCGACCTTTCAATTTTGCTTTTTGAAATTCTCTTTCGATTGCCGAACAAACATAAGATGTTACGCCGCCATTAACAGCATTAGTCAAAATCCACATATTGGTAGACATGGCCGCTTTTGCTATTCCAATCTGAAAATTTTTGATTTGTTTTTCATTTTTCCATCGCGAATTTTGTGATTTTCCTGTAACAATTAAGGTGACAATTTTGGGCATTTCAAGTTGCCATTCTTCCAATAATATTCGTGATAAATCATTCAATGTGATATGTGGCTCGAGGGCGACGAATGGTTTGAACTTTAAAAAAAATGAGATGAGCTATTTTAAATCAAATTTTTTCAAATTTAACACTTACATCATATTGATGATCTTTGTGTAGAAAATGAATTTCACCTAAAATGAATGATGGTCTTGTTTGTTGAAATTCAAATGGTGATTCTTGTATGGTATTTAATTGTCCTGTTAAAGGTGTTGGCAGTGGAGTAGGAAGCGGAAATATCGAACCAGAACGTCGTGAACGTCGACGTGTTGCTAATTTTGTTTGTTTAAGATATGTATTCAATTTAGCATCTTCATCATAGCAATCACCGTGTTGATTTCCTTGTTGCGAAATTCGTGCTGCCAATTGTATTCGTTTGACGATTGATTGAAAGCCACCAGTTCCTGAACTGGTACCAAGTTTTAAGGAATTTTTCGGCTCAGCCGATGAAGATTCTTGACTCAGATAAATTTCATCATCTTCGTCATTCATTGGATTTTGGCTATTATTCATCCTGAACAATCGATGCTATTATGACTAATAGATTTGTAGATAACTGACAAACCTGACATTTTGCGATTGATTTCCAGAAAAAAACAGTAGCCTACAAACACCTGTGCATGTTTAACCTTTTTTATCATTAAACTGTTTTTATTAATTATCAAATTTATCGATCAGAAGATTCAAAAATTCGAAACACTTTAACAACGAATGACAGGTGTATTGAATCCGCCATGAATTTAAATTTACCATTCGTCCTGTCTTCTATGAATAACGCATCAAACATGTCACGTGTGCTACTCGCGTGGTCTCTTTTCACGCTTGAATTTCGACAATTTAGCGATAATCATGAAAATTAAATCAAAAAAACTAAATAAAAATTACCGCACTAAAACCGACGATGATAAAGATGAAATCGAATTGCTTAAAACCGAAATCAATCAATTTGATTGGTCTCGATTTGAACGATTCGAAGATCTGCCTGTTTCAATGACAACTAAACGTGGACTAGCAAAAAACAACTATATTACACCAACCGACATTCAACGACAATCTATTGGTTATGCTCTCACCGGTAATGATGTACTTGGAGCGGCTAAGACTGGTTCGGGTAAAACGTTAGCATTCCTAATCCCAATGCTCGAACTTTTATATCGAAATAAATGGACAGCGTTCGATGGTGTTGGTGCATTGATCATTTCGCCAACACGGGAATTAAGCTATCAAACATTTGAGGTATTGAAAAAAATTGGGTCCGAACATGATTTTTCTGCTGGGTTAATTATTGGCGGTAAAGATTTGAAATTCGAAAGTAAACGTATGGATCGATGTAATATAATTATTTGTACACCTGGTCGTTTACTTCAACATATGGACGAGAATCCTCTTTTTAATTGTGACAATTTGAAAATTTTAATTCTCGACGAAGCGGATCGAATTTTAGATCTTGGATTTGCTAAAACAATGAATGCAATTATATCTAATTTACCAAAACAACGACAAACTTTATTATTTTCGGCAACACAAACCAAATCGATCAAAGATCTTGCCAGGTTAAGCCTTAAAGATCCAGTTTATGTTTCTTCGCATGAACATGAAAAAAATGCTACACCGGATAGCCTGATTCAAAGTTATATTGTTTGTCCGATTGAGGTGAGATTTTTGTTTAAAAAATTTATAACTTCTAATTTATTTGTGTGTTAATATTTAGGATAAAATCAACATGTTATGGTCGTTTCTTCGACAACACACCAGACACAAAATCATCGTATTTATATCCACTTGTAAACAAGCAAAATTTATCTATGAATTATTCTGTCAACTTCGACCGGGGATTCCATTGCTTGCACTTTATGGTACCTTACATCAGATGAAACGAATGGCAATCTATGACAAGTTTTGTGAATCATCGAGAATTGTTTTATTCGCAACGGATATCGCTGCACGTGGTTTAGATTTTCCTGCCGTTAATTGGGTAGTTCAGTTAGACTGTCCCGAAGATACAAACACCTATATACATAGAGTTGGTCGTACAGCTCGTTTTGAACGAAATGGAGAATCATTATTAGTGTTGGCACCAAGTGAAGAACAATCTATGGTTGAACAATTGAAACAGAAAAAAGTACCATTAGAAAAAATCCAAGTAAATCCTCAGAAATTGTCATCGATTCAGAGAAAAGCCGAAGCATTATTAGCCAAACATGTATCTTTGAAAGAATCAGCTCAACGTGCATTTAAAGCCTATTTAAAATCAGTGTTCATGATGAAAGACAAAAATGTATTTCAATACGAAATGCTTGATGTCGAACGATATGCCCGATCGTTTGGCTTGTTAACAGCGCCTCGTGTTCGTTTCATCGAACGTAAAATGAGTGCTCGTTTGAAGAATCAACCCTCAGTAAAAAATATCGAAATCGAACCAACGAATCATGCGATAGCCATGAGCGAACAGAATGATGACGGTGACAGTGATTTTGATGATTTGTATCAAGTGAAAACATACGAATTTCAAGATCAAAATACTGATGTTGCCCACACAGAAATAGATAATTTAAGAAGAAAAAAGATGCTTACGAAAGCTGCTATTTCAAAAAGATTGTTAAAGAAAAATATTCCGTTAAATTCAAAGATAAAATTTGATGATGAATGCAATGCTATACAGGAAGGTAAACTACGAAAACAAACAACAGAATTAACGAAAAAATTGGATGAAATGGAAACTGGTATCGATATCGAATTGGCTAAACAAATCATGAAAGAAGAAGATATTATTGATAAAAAACTGTATCGAGATTTGATTAGAGAAAAGCATTTGGCTAAAAAATTGAAAATGAAAGAAATGCGAAAAAGAAAGAATTCAATAAAATCAGATGATGATGATGATGATGATAATGATGAGGAGGAAGAATATCTTGACAACGAAGACGTATACGATGAGGATGATGATGAGGATCAAATTGTCACTCAGCAATATATTGATGCTTTGCCCGATCCAGATAAAGTATTTGGTAGCAAAGATTCCAAGACCTACGATTCAGACAATCATTCTGAAAACAACGAAAGTAGTGAACTGCAAGTACAAACAACGAAGCGGAAAAAATTCCGTAAACCAAAATCATCAAAGAAACAGAAATTTAATATATCAAACAATAGTGAAAATTTAGAATATTTTGAACAAATGGCCCAACAATTATTAAATGTTTGATTTTATTCATTATTTCATTGATTTTTTTAATGTTGTTAAAATTAAATAACGATACAATTTAAATAATTTAAGCAAGTTCTTGTAGTTCTTTATAAATAATCGCTTTATATTCTTCAAATCCACCTTTGAGACATTTGATTGTACCATCAGTGCAATGCCATAATTCTTGGCAAACTTTTTGTATCATATTCTGATCATGAGTTACGAGTATAACACCACCACTGAAATCATTCAAAGCTTTAGCTAATGCTTCGACTGTTTCGACATCCAAATGATTAGTTGGTTCGTCCATTATCAATAAATGAGGACTATAAAAATGAGAAATTTAATTAGAAAAAATTTTTTAAAAAAGGAACAAACTTACTTTGTCAAAGTCATGGCTGCGAAAGCTACACGAGATTTTTGTCCACCGGATAAGGATTGTAGTGATTGTAAACCTAGATCACCAGTGATACCGAAACCTCCTAGATATTTTCGGTAATGTTCAGCCGATTTTCCAGGCTGTTGAGTGGCCATAAATTGTAATGGGCTCTGATTCATTGGTAATTGATCAACATGATGTTGAGTGAAATAACCGATAGCCAGATTACGATGTGAATGTCGTACTCCGCTGGTTGGATTCAAATCACCGATCAATAATTTAAGCAACGTAGTCTTACCCGATCCATTATCACCCACGATACAAATACGTGATTGTAGATTGGCATTCAGGTTGATATTTTTCAGAATTGTACTGCCAGGCTGATAGGCAAAATTTACCTCAGTTAATTCAAGAATCGGTGGCGATAAACTTTCAGGCTGAGGCAACTTGAACACGACTATGGATTCTTTTTCAACCTGGTCGACAATCTTTAATTTGTCTAATGTTTTAATTCGACTTTGTACCAATGACGCTCTTTTGCTATTATAACGGAAACGATCAATAAATTCTTGTGTATGTTTGATATACATCTGTTGTGATTCGAATTCACGTTCTTGATTTTTAAGTTTTTCAGTCATAGCTGTCATGAATGATTCATATGTTCCTTGATAACAATCAATTTTTCGAGAATGAAAATGAAGTATTTGTGTTGGTACTTCGGAAAGAAATTTTCGATCATGTGATACGACCAATAAGGTTGAAGTCCAATGATTAATTAGATAATTGGTGAGCCAAATAATGGCTTTCATGTCCAACATGTTGGTAGGTTCATCGAGCAACAAAAGATCAGGTTTTGAAAACAGAGCTCTTGCCAATGCTAAACGCATTCTCCAACCACCAGAAAAAGTTTTAGTTGCATTCTTTTGCATTTCATGCGTAAAACCTAAACCTAGAAGAATGGTAGCAGCTTTAGCTGGAGCTTTATCAGCTTCGATAGCGGTCAATTCGTGATAAATTTCATTCAATTGTTCAGTTTCTTTATCGGTTAGCGATGATTTCTGTGACAAGATTTTTTCACGTTCAAGTAGATCTTTTCGAACAGTATCACATTCGAGAACCGAATCCAAAGCGGTCGTATCATCACCAACTACTTCTTGTTCTACATGTAGTATTCGGATATGTGATGGAATGACCAATTGAGCAGTGGATAACATCTTTAATAGAGTAGATTTACCAATACCATTACGGCCACAAAGCCCATATCGTTCACCATAATTTAATGATAAATTAGCACCTTGCAATAACACATGACTGCCAAATGAAATGTCGAAATTTTCAATTTTAATATCTTTGGTTCGATTCGTTCCCGATTCTTCTTGTCGATTAGATTTTTTGGACAATGATTGTGATGCCGATGCCTGTACATTCGAAATGGTTGTATTTTCAGTAGTTGTCGGACCTACACCATCTCGTCGTTCTGCTTTTTGTTTAAGCTTCTCTTCGGCTTTTCGAAGTTTATTCTGGTCAACTTTCGATTCAACCTCTTTACCGCTTGTCCATATTGATTTCCATTCTTCTTCTTTTTCATCATCAACAGTTGAACCAATGTGTATTGGTCGACTAAGTCTAATATCATCATCATCATCATCGTCTAGTTCATTATTAGCGCGAATTATATTGAATATTTTATCACACATAGTCTGACATAAACTTTCCGGTGATTTAGGTGGATTCGGATTGAATGCATCATTAAAACATGAGATGAAAATTTCACCAACTGCTTCTTTGATATCTTTTGCTGAAGCAAATGTATCAGATGTTAATACACCGGTAATATAGTCGGACAATTGTTGATCAATATCGGGGATTTGTGCCTGTACGATATTTATGATTTCGGTTGCAGCCATTTTAAGAATTTTACAAAAAATCTATCGATAATAAAAATTTAAATTAGAAAAATGATCATCAAATTCTGGCACGTTGCATCAATCGGCTACATTGACCTAAATCGATTGGGAATGTTGGGTTGCAATAGTTTTTTAAATCTTGAGCCGCGCATATAAATACAGAACATTTATGAAATAAAAGTTAATTTTTTATTCATTGTAAACAAGAAAAAAACATAATAAATTCAAATCCATTCATTCAGATTAATCGATGGTAATTGATCGCATCGTATTTTCGGATTGCTAGTCGAACGGAATGTTAAATTAGTAACTAAATCAAAACAGATTAACTCAATATTCGATTGACCTACCTGACCGACGGTATTAACAATGCGAATCGTTGCATAATACCGACATCACTATTATCGCAAAGAATTTTTGCCAAAGAAATCTTTTTAATTTCAGCCAATTGTCCTGGCGTGAATGATGTTTCCATGCCACCATTTTCATACCAGAATCGATCACCTTCTTTGGTACGTCGAAATTGTTCACCGATAATACAAGCAAACGTTGGACCAACAACAGCACCCGGTAAAATCTGTTCAGATGTTCCGGCAATGAATAAATCAACATCTTCTACTCGTTTGTATAAATGGCTAAGAACATCGGCTACGGTTGGATTTGATAACACGTTACGAAGATCAGCAAACGATTCCACTTTTGAAAGACCACAAAGTTCACGATATTTAACATAACTTTGAATACCATGATCACGACCACGTTGAATATTCAATGCAACTAGATCAAGTCCAAATCTTTTGCCCGGTGCTTGAAACAAATGATTGGTCACATCTCGTGTGAAAAAATTATCAACTAAAAACAAACAGATAAATAAATAAAACAGATAATCTCATTTGTTGCATTGCATGAAACTTACAATTTTTCATGCCTTGTCCAATTAGACCGGCTATTCGCATATCATATACACCAGGTTGATATAATAAAGATGGATTAGCAAATACATCTCTCAATGAAATTTGAGCAATAATCTCATTTTCCGGTGAATTTAGATTCAATATACCATTCACTAATGAATGTAACCTATATGCTGCTGTACTGAATTCATTTAAAATTGTAGCATCTACAGCCTGATCATAGGAATCACTATAACCATCACGAATTTTTAATCCAAAATGTTCAATGGTTTTTGGTCCGAGAATTAGTGGCAACATTTCATTATAGATAATGTGCTGTAATTCGGCTATAATGATTCGTTTTGTTTCTTGAAACAAAGTTTCATCATTCCAATTTTGATGCATATTTTGTAATATGGTTGCAATTCGATTATGTTCACGAAGGAATACTGTATGCAAAACAACAAGATCAACGACTTCGTTTGCACGAATATCACCAGCCAAAAAACAACTCATGTTTGATGTACGTGGAATTTGACAATTTCCTTCATTTCGATTCGAAGTGGTGGGTGGAAATTGTCGTTGATTTAACATTGTTACTTTCATTAATCCACCTTGAAATTGACGAAGTCGAGATTCTTGCTGCAATGATGGCCCATAAATGTGATCACCATCAATATATGATGATATTTGATTTAGCTGTTCTCGTGGTCCAAATCTACATTTAGGATTGACAGCTGGTGCTGATCGTACAAAATTGATACAAGTCTGTGATTCAGCTCGAAGAAAAAAATCATCCAAAGGAACTGGAATGACGAAACAGGCTGGATGTAAAAGTTTTTGATTTTGACGAACTTTTTCATCACAACAACTTATACGTTTGTCATCATGAGCTATTCAAAGAAAACTTTTACTTACTCTGTTCAATTTCTAGTGTTCAATACTTACTTCGAGTAATGGCTGTTCGACTGATGTCATGATCAATAAATTGACCGAATTGCATCAACATTGTTGAATAGAAATCATTTTCAATTTGTGATTCCGGTGAAATATGCATTGAAATTTGTCGTGCATTTGGCAATTCACTTCCATCCATTGCACGTCTTGGTTCATTGATACGATCACCATAATCAGGTGATAATAATCGAGTAAAAGTACTGACAGCTTTTCCTTGATTTGTATAGATAAGATTATTGCAAGTGCCGTCAGGATTTCGGTATCGAATGTTTTGACAAACCGGATTCGGTTCACAAAGACCTGCCAATGAAGAAATGTCTTGAATATTCAGGTTACTAGACTGAATATCGTCGATAGACAAGTTTTGGCTGTAAGGGAAAGAAAAGGAATAAAATTGGTCTTTTTTCGATCGGAATTTGTAATAGCTAACCTTTTAACAAAGCTGATAAACATTTCTAATGCCTGTGTAGCATCATTCATTTCTTTCAATGATAATTGATTACCACCGAAAAAATTTTGATGAGAAAATTCTTGTGTACCACTTTTCGGTTCAAGATCATTTCGTCGCAATTCATTTTCAAGCGATACAAGATCCTGTATAGTTTGACGAGCTTCTTTCGATTCAAAATTGGCTAAATTAACAGTTGGTTGAGTTAATAATTTTGTAGTTTCTTTTGGTTTAATTGAATTCGAACTTGTCGTTAATCGTCGAACTTCTGGAATACCTATGCCAAAATGCGAAACTTTTTTTTGTATAATTGAATAATTGATTTTGAAAAAATATGATAATTATAAGCTTACCATTATCATGACAACAAACACCGGAAAAACCATTATTCATCTCACAGAATTTTGATGGTGATGATGTTTTTCTTGCACAATTGTAATAAAATTGACATGTACCAATTTCGCATTTTTTTCGAGGCGATAATAATGAATCTATCCGAGAACTAATGGTATTTGATCGTCGTTCATCATTATTGAATCGCAATAATTTCGGTGTACGATGTTGATTTACGAAGTTTACAAACGTCGATCGACTTCGTTGAATTGATGGAAATTTTTGTGTAAATTGAAAAATGTGTTGTGAATTACATGATAATATTGACAATGATAACAATAATATGAATAAAAAAATTGATCGAAAAATAAATGATTTCATCATTATCAATTCGATAACCGGCAGAAAGAAATTATCCGAAATTATTGAAAAAACGTGTTTTTTTTGTTTCTTGAATCTTTGATTGTGACTGTGATTCTCTGAAAAAGGATGTTCATCAGAAAAAAAAATTGAAATCAAAAGTGATCGAACAACCCTCTTTCGATTCTAATCATTATCATTATCATATCAAACAGGATTCTTTCATTTTTTTAAAACAATTATACATAAATTAGTGCGCGCGCATATTTCATTAATCATATTCTTCATCAAATTATTCAAGGTTAAGATGTTTTAAGATGATCAATAAAGATAATACTTTTCAATTCAATTGTGGCAGGGTTTTTTAAGCTCTCTCTCTCTCACACACATTACTCATTATCAAAATTATCAGATTTTGTCATCTTTTTGATGCAAATTTTCTTATCAACCAATTAACCATTTTATCAAGGTAAGAACAAAAAAATTTAATTAATTAATTAAATTTTCCAGAAATAAAATGCGAAATTCAATGGAAACAGATTTTTTTCTTCAAAACAAAAATTCCTTCGTGTTTTTATTTTGTATTCGAG
>ERZ500997.246-NODE-246-length-15061-cov-6.468479_pt1 | contig 15061 bp, 12 predicted proteins | sample MGYA00248826_ERZ500997 | MGnify/ENA primary metagenome ERZ500997 (study PRJEB25958, sample SAMN03398524) | human skin metagenome | study: EMG produced TPA metagenomics assembly of the Human Skin Microbiome Metagenome (human skin metagenome) data set.
TATAGAGATAAATTGGTTGATTTTGGATTGTTAAAGGAGATCGAGAAAAAAAATGAAAAACTTGGATTTTTTATGGATTGATGGATACAGGAGATTTGTTTATTTTATTTTTGTTGGGAAAAAAAACGGATTAGGAAAAAATGGATTCAAAAAGGAAAAAAAATGACGCAATTTTTGGTTTTTTTGGATATTGACTTTTTAGCTAAAAAAAAAGCAAACAAAACAATAACATTGACTCAAATTGAAATGAATGAGTCATTTCGAATGAATCGAAAAATTTTTAGCGCCATCTTTTGCCAATGAATCACATCAGTTTATAACACATGTTTCCGGTAAACTCTTTTGCACGTTGTTTGACATTTCGATCTTGTCATTGTTTCATTGTCCTTCGAAACGAAAATTTTTTCAAAAATTTCATATCGAAAATGAGTACAGATACTAAAACAACTACTGCTGATAATTATATGGTTTTGAAAGTAAAACGATTAAGTAATGATGCTCGATTACCAACTCGTGGTTCAAAATTTGCTGCTGGTTATGATCTTTATGCTGCACATGATGCAATCATTTCAGCTAAGGGTAAAACAATGGTTTGTTGATTGATTGATTGATTGAATGAGTTGCCAGAAAACAAACTAAAATTGTTACTTTATCTCAAAGGTAAAAACCGATATTTCGATTCAAATTCCAACTGGATATTATGGCCGTGTTGCTGCTCGTTCAGGTTTAGCATTAAAACATTCAATCGATATTGGTGCCGGTGTTATCGATGAAGATTATCGTGGTAATGTTGGTGTTATTATGTTCAATCATGGTGATCAAACATTTACCGTATCACGTGGTGATCGTATTGCTCAATTATTGTTGGAAAAAATCATTACACCCGATGTGATTGAAGTTGATGAACTTGATTCAACCGAACGAAATGCTAATGGATTTGGTTCGACTGGTGGTATTCAATCATCATCATAATCTTCGTAATATCTTCGATATTTAAAAAAAAATCATTCATTGTGTTCAATTTCTCCACTAAAAATAAAAATTTTTCAAATAAAATTTTCAAAAAAAAAACAAAACAAAAACGAGTGCCATCTGTGCGAGTGAATTAGAGTTGTTTGTCGAGAAATTGTTTTGATTGCACAACATTTTCTGCAGCATGTTTTTTTCAAATCCAAAATAATGGAACTCTCAAATCTCATGGATTCAAGCAAAGAGGTAATGATTCATTTGGTAATTTGATCTGAAAATTTTCATCTTCTTATAGGAATTGATCGATCAAATTCATTCGTTACAAAAACAAAATGAACATTTGCGAAACGTTATTGATAAATTGACAAATTCAAATCATGTCGAACCAAAAAACAGAAAACCACCACCAAAAGAATTTGATTTTTCACGTTACAAAACTCGTCATATAATGTTAAAATTTCTTTATCTTGGTTGGAATTATAAAGGTTATGTTGTTCAAGATGATCTTCCAACAGTGGAAAAAATTCTATTCGAAGCATTAATGAAAACAAAATTGATTGAAAATCGTGAAACATCCAATTATAATCGTTGTGGACGTACGGATAAAGGAGTTTCAGCATTCTGTCAAGTTATATCCATTACTGTTCGTTCCAATTTGAAACGTCAATCTGATGATGGTGATTCAATCGATGAACTATCCGATGATCAAGAAATGGATTATCCTTCCATATTGAATCGAGTATTACCACAAGATATTCGTATAATATCTTGGGCACCTGTTTCATCTGATCCTTTGATAAGTGCACGATTTGATTGTTGTCGTCGTGTTTATCATTATTATTTTCCACGAATCAATTTGGATATTGATTCTATGAATCGTGCCTGTACCTATTTGATTGGTGTTCATGATTTTCGAAATCTTTGCCGAATGGATGTTCAAAATGGTGTTACGAATTTCGTACGCCATGTATATGATGCTTCAGTACGAACATTTCAAGATGATGGTAAAGATCCGGATTCTTTTTGTTTTTTTCGTATCGAAGCATCAGCATTTCTTTGGCATCAAATACGTTACATAATGGCTGTTTTATTTCTAGTTGGTCAACATCTTGAAACACCCGAAATTTTCGAAGAACTTTTAAACATCGCCAAACATTCATCACGACCACAATTTTCAATGGCTTCCGATCTGCCATTAGTTCTATACGAATCACATTATGATTCGGATAAAGTACCAAAATGGAATCAAGGAAAAGATATTGTCAATACTATTGGACAATTACGTGGCCAATGGATGGAAAAATCAATTCAATCAATAATCATTAAATCAATGATTGAATCTTTGATTGATTCGGCTAAATTCGACATCGACAATACCTATAGCTTTGTACGAAAATTATTCGGAAATCCCATTCGAAATTATCGAAAATTATTTGATCGTCCTTGTTGTGATAGTTTTGAAATGAAACTTTCTCAAAATAAAACATTAAAACAAAAACGTATCAAAATTTAATAAATGAAATTTTATTATTGATCAAAAATTTTTTTTTTATATACCAGGTTTTCATAATAATGGAGATAACAGTGAAAAAAAAACAAAAATATCAAATTCAAAATTATTATCAGTTGAGATCAGACGAATGAAAGAATGAATGAATGAATTATTTTCAAAGAAAACTATGTTATAACTAATATTTGATTGGAAAATCCAAGTCATCGACAATAATGTTGAATAATGAAATACGATTACCTTTCAATGCATTTGATGACATTCGTAGCAATTCTTTTATACGTTCAAATGTTGAATAATCTTTTACACAACGTGTTGTATTTGATCGATTGAATGGTTCTTCTACGCACATTAATGAATTCCATTGTATTGCCAGATTATCACCTTCATTACCGCCACCACCACCACTCGATGTTGTTGTTGATGACGATGATGATCGATGATAAATACGATTCAATACTTTACCTTCACGAATCGATATAATATGTTGATCATAACGAAAAACATAGCCAAAATAACGGAAAAAACCTTTCATTAATTGTTTTAATGAATTATTATTTTTAGATTGCCATTTGATTGGTGGTTGTCGCCAAATATTACGTTCTTCATCAATATTAATATCAATATTATAACGTTGTGGTGACATTTTCTGTAAACAAGGCAATACCGGTGGTTCAATTGCTTGTAGATAATGAATAACCAACAATGTCCAACTATATGGTGAAATACTTTTTTCAACAGCACTGTTGATACGATTTTCACGTGCCCATTCTTTGATGATCATAGCCAATTGTGGAAAACGCCAATCCATTTTTGAATAATCACGTATCAATTGTGTATTACGTATTGATACTTCTTGATTAAGATTCAATGTTACATTCATATTGCAAATAATATCTTGAAATTTTATGATCGGTACACGTGCCGGAATCAATACAATATTTTTTGCAAAATTTTTATTCTGTAGAATCTTTTCAATATGTTTCAATTCCAAATCTTCATTGGCCATCACATTTGCATTATCTTTTTCTTTTTCATTCGAAACAACATCACCATCGGTATTTGAATCAGCAACAGCTTTAACAACTTTTTCCTCTTCAACTTTTTCTTCAATTGGTTTTTCTTCTTCTTTCTTGTCGGTTTTATCTTTCTCTTTATTATCTTCACCTTTATTTTCACCGTCATTCACTGGTGGTTGTTCGGATGATGGTTGAGCTAGTTTTTTATGAGCCATAACACATATATCAACTGTTGAAGCATTATCACCAATTCCGTTAGTACTCGAACCAATTATATGCAAATTGATGACTATAAATAGCGAAAGAAATTCAATGATTATAATTCTGGACAAAAATTGAAAAAAAACTTACAATAATTAGGAAAACATTGTTTCAAAGTATTTTCCAAACTTTCACGTAAAATTTGTTTAGCTTTATATTTATCATTTGATTGACGATTACGTTGATAATAATCCATTATTTCACGTGAAACAAAATCTTTTGACATGCCAGGTTTTGAATTCATCATCATTGTTGTACCTCGATGATGCTGTTGTTGATTTGGAAATAAACGTGATTGTTGTGCAACAAAATAATTGAATGGTGATATCAAATCCGGATCACTATTCGAACGATGTCGATTTCGATTATTAAAATTGGAATTTGTAAATAATCGTTGTATTGAATGATTTACTGAATTCGATAATGATTGTTGTTGTTGTTGTTGTTGTTGTTGATGTTGTTGCGACAAATTTGGATTACTTAATGAAAATCGAACATTTTTCTGTCCAACAAGCGAATTACTTCGATCACGTTGTTGTCGTTGTTGTTGTTGAGGACGTTGTTGAGAAAGTTGTTGTTGATGATTACCATTATCAATACCAGTAGCTTGATTACTTAGGCTAGTCGATCGTGAACGTGAACGATTTGGTTGTCGTGAACGACGTTTTTTCGTTACCGTTGTTGATCCACCAGGATTACTTCGTACACCGGATGAAGATTGTTGTTGCTGTTCATCATGATGTTGTTGTTTAAGACCGATCGCATGCATTTCGTTGGTCAATTTTTGCATTGCTGTTGACATTTTTGGATCAGAATAAGATGCAATTTTACTTGACAAAATAGCACTGTCTTGATGATCAATCAAAATATTTTTTGACAAAGACATTTGATTTTATCGAAAGCGAAAACGAAAAAAAACAACGAAAAAAAATTTTTGGAAATATGATTGATTTGCAAAGCAAATTTATATCGAAAAATATCGATGAAAAAAAGGCCATTGCATTGTCTTTTGAGTCTTGACAGTAATCGTCATTAATTTGTCATCGATCACTTCGAACTCTAAACATTCGAACACTGTTCGTTCACTCGAAGTATTGAAAAAAAAGCATCGTTCAAATTTAGCTTTTTCGTTTGTGAGTCAAATAAATCAAGACTAAAACAAGAAGAAGAAGAAAATAAAAGAAAAGAAAAGAGAAAAATAAATTTTTTTGTTTGTTTTAATGAGCTCAAGTCATGTTCATTTAAAGATGAACGATGATGATAGTGATATCATCATCACCATTATTATAATTATCAAAAATCAAAAATCTTTTTCTGCTGACCAAAACTAACCTTCAAAGTGATGTTGTTGTTGTTGTGAATGAATGAATCCATCTTTCTTGATGCTCAAATAGCCTCTCGTTTTGCCTGGAAAAAAAATCAAAGTGAAAAAAAAACTTACTCACCGATTTTATCCTCGAAAAAAAAATAGTATTTTCGTCATCATCAAACCGACCACGACAACAACAACAACAACATTCCAGGTGAACAAGATTTTGATTTTTCTTCTTTCGTTTGATCAAAGGGAAAAAAACTGGCGCAATGATTTTACTGTTATCAAAACATTTTCCATTTATCATTATCATCATTACATTGAGTATTATCATCGAAAATTCGGGTAAAGTTTTTGCGAAATGTTTATATTTTTTTTGGGAAAAATTTTCATCATTTTTTTTCTTCTCAATCAAATTAGAATGTTTCAGCAACCACGAAACAACAACAAACAGTCCGGATATTACGACAACGATCAATTCGAATGAAAATCTACTTGATGATTTGAGAAGTTTTATTCTTAATCTGAAACAACAAAATCCAATTGAAAATGTATCAAATGTTACCGATAAACCGATAATACCAGACGATCCACCATCAATAGAAATTGAAACAACAAAATCACCATTATCGCCATCACCACCACCTTCGATTCGTCGAAGATTTCGTCGACCAATGTTACGAAAAATATCGTCAACGAATGCAACAGAACCGATAAAAATCTTTAATGGATCAAATGGTTCGATTTTACAACCATCATCGATTTCGAATGTAACACGAAGAAGAAGGCTATTTTTGCGTCGACCAACAACAACTATTTCGACAATCACTACAACCGAATCACCACCATCCACTTCCATGATAACTTTGGACGAAATCTTAGAGCAAACAATAACCGAATCGACAACAATGACGCCAGTATCCACCACTGTAAGTCAAGCGATAACTACCGATGATGATGATGATGACCAAACCATGATGACCACCCCCACCACCACCACAACTGCCATTCCAACAAAAAGACCGAAAAAAATTTGCAACGATATTGATACGAAATGTAATAATCATAATACAATACTAACAACGAAAACAATCAATAATAGCAGGAAAAATTCAACAACAAGAAAAAATAAAAAAAACTCAAATAGGTCACGTAATCGAACGGCAAAAATAACAACGAAAAAACGAAATGGTAAACAAATCTCATCATCATCATCAACAACATTGCCAAAAACATCAACGCAAACAACAACAACAAAGAAAAAGAAAAAGATAGTTGCCCAACAAATTGTAAAACAACAACAACAGCCACAATGTGAAATGGTTGTATGCGAATTACCATGTTATATATTTAAAACTGGATTGGATTCTTGTCCTGAATGTAGTTGTCCGGATCCGAATCTGGATCGAATTCAATTTATTGCAACAAGTAGTTTTGAACCGGCCTTTCGTTTAGCAAATAAACGAAATCAATCTTCAGTTTTTCGTTTGAATTGATGTTTTTTATTCGTTTGTTTTTTATTTGTTTGTTCCAATATTAATATATATGATGTTTTTCTTCTGTATATTTAGCCATATCAATAAAAAATGATAATAACTAACTATAACTAACAAATAAGTTGAATCATAATATCACGACATTGTCGAATACGATCGATCGATACGGTGGCGATCATATTGGATAGAAATTGTAGAATTTCATCCTGATGATGATTTGTAATTTTCGATTGATTCAAATAAAAAACTGATGCAACAATACCGGCAGCGATCAGCATTCGATTACGATATAAATTTTCAAATGATATAATATGTTCAACGGAAGTGATATCAAATTCGATTCGGTATTCATTTCGAAATAATTGCCAAACAATTTCATATCTTAATAGGTAATAGTTTTCCGTAATCAGTTGAGAAATTTTCAAAAAATTTTCGACATTTATATTATGATGGTGATTGATGAAACCGATTACATTCGATAGCAATGTTTCGACAAGAATATTCAATGGTTTGATGATTGTTGTATTATAATTCATTGAATTTAAAATATTAATTTCAATTGAACGAATAGTTTCGATTTGACAAAGTTCAGCAGGTGCTTGGATTCGTTGCATAAGATGAGAAATATCTTTAGCTTTGATAGATAATTGTTCACCATATACTTGACTAGCAATCAATATACATATAGCAATACATAATGTACGATAATAATTTCGTTCATATAAATCACGAATATTTCGGGGAATTTCGAAACCAAATAGGATTAAATAAAGATAATCAAAACATTCACCATAATCATGGATCATTTTCAATTTCGAACCAAAATCAATCGATATATCGTTCAAAACAATCGATTTGTTTGATAACCAAATTATCGATTTTGAAATAGCTAAATCGAGAATATTTTCAAAAAATTTATCAAAAAATTCAATACTATGACTTATGATAGCATGATGATCAATACAAAAATAATAACACATTTGTAGAATATCTTTGGTTATCGTTGATAATGGTTCCATTAGATTTCGTAAAATAATCAACGATGATGTACGTATTATTGGCATTTGTTTGTCTGTTTTCAAAAAAAAACGGGTGAAAAAAAACCACATTGAGAAATTCGTTCGAAACAAACTTACCCTGGATAATGACGTTGACAGGATCGATTTTATTGGCATTTAGATAATCATTATCATCATCAGTTTCATTTAACCATTGTAATGTTTCCATAATTATCAAATTCGAAAAATCCGGAAAATCTGTGCTCGATTCAAATTGTCAAAACTACGCAATGTCAACATTAAATTTCTTCGGCGATAGATGGCACAATGTTCAGTGATTGAGTTAAACCATTTATGTTGAAATGGCGCCGAATGATTTCATTATTTTCCATCCGTTCGTTCGAATATTCGAATTCGAATCTTAATTTTTCGTTCGAATCATTAGTGAAAATAATGTTAAATTTTTTTTTCGGATGATAATTCTCTTAGGTAAGATTTTCTTAAACTATTATCATCATCATCAACCGGATGATATATTTTTAAACAAATATTGAATCTAATGATGTTTTTTTTTGTTTTCTTGTTTTGTTTCTAATCTAATCTAATCGCTTGATTTAGAATATTTACTTTTCAATATCATTATATCATTTGAGAAAATGCTACAAGGTGGCCCATTCATTCTTTCAATCAATTTGGTCTACTATATCATTAGATGATGGCCACCATTTAGAATGTTGGCCACCATTTATTTTAATGTTAATAATGACTTAATTTTTCCTAACGTATATATCTTTGCTTTATCAATGACATTATTATTTTGACTATTATCATCATCAACATTATCATCATCAGAATGTAGATCATCATCATCATGATTATGATTATGATGTTGGTGATGGAGGTGGTCATTCTTATTCATTGATAATAACCATTATTGTCGAACAGGAGAAAAAAAACAACGATAACTATTGTCGAATGATTTTGATGATGGCTCTCTTTATTTTCATTTCATACATCGAATTCAAAGGTATGCAAAATATTCAAAGATTTTCATCGGAATTTTCCAACTTGTTTTGAATGAATGAATAATTTCCATCTTTTTTTTCTTCTTCTTTTTATTTAGTTATGTCACAACTGTATCAAGAAGAAGAAGAAAAAAATGGTAACACTTGCATTTTGACTAATTATGGCTATAAATAAAAACAACAAAAATTCATGAAGATTCATGATTTTTGATCAAATCAGCAAATCCATCTTCATGGTCACAGCATCATCCAATAATAATATCAAAAAAAACCACACAGTGAGAGCAAAAGTGATTAATCTTTCTTGTCTCCTCTTAACGACGATTATTAGCGACATTTGTGGCAGCGACACTTTGCAACGATGATGTTTGTCCCTCTCTCTCTCGCAATTTTTACTATCAAGCTCTTCGGTCGCCATGATTCGTTTTTTTTTTCTTTTCTTAAAATCTTGATTATCGCTTTTTCATTGGAAAAGTAAGCAAAAAAAACTAAATATCGATGCACTCGATATAGCAAACAGAAAAAAAACCACACACGTTGTATTCATGTTTGTTTTGTTTGATGTTGTGGCCACCGTACACACACTTGGACATACATCTAAGACAGGTAAGACATTAAATACCGGTGACTAATTGAGCCATTAATCGATTCTTGTGAAAAAAAATAATGTTTATATTTTTTTTTTCTTTCACATTTTTTTTTCATTCATTTAGGCTAGGCTAAGCTAATATCATTCATTCATTCATACATTTATTCGGTAGTTATGGGTAGCATATGGATTGAATTGGATGGATGGATGTATAAAGATAGAGACAGTATCGATGTGTCGGAGATTATGGCGATGATGATGATGATGATGATGACCAAGATTGATTAGATAAAGCAATAATGGTTTTTTCATTGCTAGATTCGTTTTACTTCGTTTTATCTTCTTTTTGATTACCCCCTCCAAAATGGATATATAATATAATGTTGATCTAATCAAAGTTGATAATTGTTTTTTCGAAAAAAAACTACCTGTTTTCGGTTTATGGTTTTATTGGCTGTTTGGTTGTTGCATCATCGGAAATCCGTTCATATCTGGACAGGTTTTTTTTCAACTTTAACATTTTTTTCTGCTTCATAGTGATCATCGAAACCATGTTTTTGATTATGAAGTGGATTTCAATTTAAAAAAATCCAATGAATATTGAATTAACCTGCATGTTTGAAAAAAAGGATGTTGCCCCAAAACAAAACAAAACAAAAAAAATTGATTTGCATCTCATTATTTTGATCGACATTAGTTTACCCTTTTTTGTTGTTGTTTTATGTCAAGATTAATTGGCTGATTGATTGATTGATTGATTGATCGAAATCTAATTGATCTGTTTTGTTTTCGATCGTGCATACTATTAATTGGAATCAATCAAAATTTTGATCTTGTTAATCCGGAACAAGCCTTTCAAAAAACAAACAATAGGATCAGCAAGATTTTTGGTCATTCACATTCTGGTTGTGTTGGCTGAATCTCCAAAAGTATCCATAACAAAATTTTTCATCATATTTACCGTTCGACGAACAAATTTCACGATTTTTATTTCGTTTTCACCATATAAAGTCATTCATTCATTCATTCAAAATACATCTTACTTTTAAATTTTTCCAAAAGATAAATCTTTAATTTAATCTATACATCTTTTGTGCATTATTGTTTTTTGGGATAATCTCAGCACTGAAAAAAATTTCAATTAATAATGTATGTGTGTGTGTGTGTGTGTTTGTGTGTGTGTGTGTGTGTGTGTGTGTGTGTGTGTGGCATTTTTGCATCATTTTTTCCTTTCTTTTTCAATCGATTTTTCATTGTCCATTTTTTTAAATATTAAAATTTCATCACTGGTCAATTTGCATGATCAGAATCCCCCGCAAAAAAAAACAAACAAAAATTATTCAAATTAGCCATCATCATCATCATCGCTGATCTGGTTGTGGCCATTATTATTTTTTGTTTTGTTTAAAAAAAATTTTCGGGCCAGTTTTTTTTCTAATCAGCTGCTTTGATTAGCAAAAAAATTTTTTCATTCAAGAAATTTGAAGATTTTCTGATCAGCGAAAGATTCATTGAAGAAAAAAACTTGATTTTTGTTTTCTTCTTTCCACCATCATCATCGATGTCTGTCGTTGATTATTATTATGATGATGATGATTCTACCAAAATCATCATCATAATAATCTTTGCTTGCTCGTTATCACTTGAACGATGATGCTCGAAGATCGTAAATTTTTTTCTATTTATTTACTTAGTTTTGGATTTAGATACTTCTTGGTTAATAGTAGTATATACCTACCTGGGTATCTCATCGCTTTTTCTTCAATGAATGCAAATGATGATAATATCGGAATTTTATTATCATCTTTGTATCATGTTCAGATTCAGCGGCAGATTCACTGAATTTTTTCCTTCGTTTTTGGCTCTGAATTTTTACATTTTTTTCGCATTTAGAAAATGTTCCTCCAACTTTATCGGTCAAATTTTCTGTTTAGTTTGATTTTACCTTACTCCCACACACACACACACACACACACACAATCCCATAGTCCACACAGTTCTTGAATTTCATTTCGTCAAAGAAGAAAAAAAATCATTTATTTCAAAAGCAAAAGCAAAAGCAAAAAAATCATTTGTTTAAAATTATAATTAATCAATTAATCAATCAAACAAACAAGCCAAACAAACAAACAAATTGAAAGAGAGCCAAGTCATTTCTGTTGATTGATTGATTGATTGATCAATATGGTGTGTGCGTGCTTGTTTTGTTTGTTTGTTTGTTTTCGTTGTTTGTTTCAAATGTGTATTTACAATTGAGAAAAATCATACCAAAAAAAAAACAAAATTTTGGTTTGATAATAATAATAATAATATTGATGAAACAGGGAAAAAAAATTAATTAATTTTCTAGTTTTGTCAAAAAAAAAAAATTCCGGAAGAAGAAACAAAACACACACACACATCAAGCAAACACAAAAAATTTGTCAATTCTAGAATTCAAAGAAGAAAAAAATGGCCGAAAATAAAGAGAATAGCAATGTAGAATTTAAGAATTAAAGATTGATTGATTCGTTTAGCTGCAGGTATGTACATAGTATTAGTATTGATAAAGTGAGAAGAAGAAAAATATCAATTTGATTGGAAAAACACGTGCATTGTTGTTGTTGTAATGTTGATTGTTTGTTTGTTTTGTTTGTCGATTGATTGTTGTTCAATTCAGTTGATCTATCGATTTCGTGTTCATTGAATTCTTTTTTTCTCTGTTTTTTGAGTGGAGGGAAACAATTTTTGTTTTTCATTTGGATTTTGGATTACTTTTAACGACCCAACATTGTATGACGTTTCATATGTAATGAAAGATGATCACTACGTGAAAATGCTCTTTCACAAAGTTGACATTGAAATGGTCGATCACCAGTATGTTTACGAAAATGTCTTGTTAGTTCATCGGATCTTGCAAATTTCCAACCACAACCTTTCCAACTACATTGATATGGTTTTTCACCGGTATGTGTTCGAAGATGTGCTTTCAAATGTGAACTTTTTGAATAAGTTTTTGTACAACCATCATAATTACAAACATGTTGTGTAACTTTTTTCTTTCCACTTGCTTTACGTCCACGACGACTTTTTCCATTAACCAATACTGTTGTTGTTGTTTGTGATGATGGTGATATTAATTGACCATTTTCATTGATCATTGTTAATAATAAATTAGATGCATTGGCAGCAGCTTGTTTAGCTTGTTTCGATTTTGGACCACGTCTTCCACGACCAGTAGTTGTTGGTTTAACCCCTTGAACTGTATGATGATGAACATTTCCATTAGCTGTTGTTGTTGTTGTTGTCGTATAAATAGTATTAATACCAATTTGCATTAATAATTGTGTATTTGATGATTGCATTAATAATTTTGATTGATTTAATAATTGTGGTGGTGATGTTGGTGGTGTTACTAATGATGAACTAATTGTTTGATAATTGATCGTATTATTACAATTATGATTATGATGATGGTGATGTCCTTGATGATGATTATTATCATTATAATAACCATTCAATTGATGATGTTGATGATGAGCATGTTGTGGATAAAAATGTTGCTGTTGTTGATGCTGCTGACTTTGATCTTCACGATGGATAATCGATTGTGAATGTGAATGATGATTTTCTTGGCCAACAATTAACGATGATGATGATAATGATTTTGGACTATTTTGTAAAATTTGTGTATTATTCACCTGATGAATATCTACTACTGGATAATGATGATTATAACCAGATGCAATGTTGTTATTGTTATATTCATCAATTGTTGTTGTTGATGATACTGTTGGAGAATTTGTATTTGTTATCACTGCTGGTGAAACATTTGATTGTTGATGATGGTCATGATGATGAGAAAGATGAATACCCGAATTAGTAATCATTTCATCACTACCTGTACCAAATTGATGATCATTTATATAATATGAATCATTTTGTGGATGAGGATGATGATGAGCATTTAAATATGATGATTGTTGTTGTTGCTGTAAAACATTATTATTATTATTCGGTGGTGATGATGGCGGTGATATTTGTTGATGTTGATGATGATGATGATTTGTCGATCCATTAACCGCCATATTAAATGCCGAATTCGGTTCATTATTAATCCAATATGATGCTGCTGATGATGGTACATATGATTGTTGTTGTTGATGATGTGGATGATTATGATTAAAATAAACGCTATCCAACGATATACCTTCATTATTATTTAGATCGCTATTTTTATCCGTTTGCTGTTGATGATTAAGGTGGGCATCAACATCAATCTTATTATCACCAACACCATTATCATTATTGTTGCTGTTGTTGTTAACTGACCATAAACCAAATGAACAATGATGATCTAAATTATTTGATCCAAAATAATTTTCACCATTCAATGATGGTGGTGGTGGTGGTGGTGAAAATTGCTTCTGCGTCGTTGTTATCGATAATGATGGTGAAATGGATGATTTTAATGAATATGATCCTTGATGATTATATAATGATGATGATGAATATTCACAATGTTGTTGTTCCATTGGTGGTGTTGTTGGTGCCGAATTTGTTGTTGTTGTTGTTGCCGGTGATAATGATGATGATTTTTGTGATGATCTTGTTGTTGTTGATGCAGTTTGTTGTGGTACTAATTGAAAATAATCATTTGCATCAGCATTTACAGGATGACTACCGTAACCACCACCTGATTGATGATGATTATAATAATCTGAATTCATTGATTGATGATATTGATCATGGTGATGATGATTGTAATTATCATAAACAAGCATTGAATCATGATTATGATGTTGATGATGATGATTATGATACATATCGATTGTATCGATTGTCGATGATGATGGTGGACTATTGTTGGTTGTTTGTTGATTATTATACATCACTTGTTGTTGTTGTTCATTATCGTTTGTAGTTGTATTGTTGTTTGATGCAACGGTGGTATTATCGATGACTTTGTTTGATAATGGTGAATGATGATTACTGTTGTTATTGTTGTTCATCAAGGTAAACGAAAATTGTCCATTATCAGTGGATGACAATGATGTTTGTTGCGATATTGGTGGTAAAATTACGCTTTCAATATCTTGCCACATCTATATGAAATGATCAAAATGAATTCAGAATTTCATTTTTGTTTTCAAACACATAAAGTTATTCAAAAATATAAAATGAAAACTTACATTGGAAATATTGTCGGTGTGAATCGATTTGTTATTTATGAAAATCGATGATGATGATTTTGTTGAATTAATTGTTTGATGATGATGATGATGCAATTGGTGATGTGATAATATCGAAATCATTTGTTCCAATTATGAAAAAAAAACACTTTTATGAAAAAACACTTATCTTTGCTGTTTTGCAGAAACAATGTTCATCATCATCATAATTTTAGATTAGAATTTTTTTAAAACACACGAATCTTTGAATGGATGGATGATCTTTATTTGATGCCGACATCAAAACATCTAAACAAACCAAACTAAAACTGAACAATAAACCGAAAACAAAACACAAAAAAAAACTTTTAGCATATTTTCAAAGATGAAAAACTAAGCTAAAACAAAATCTGATTATCTCTATACAGCTCTAAAACAACAACAACACTATACACTCATACGCATACTCACTATACAAGTTTTTTTTTCATTCGCAAAAAAAAATGTTCGAAAAGGTGTGGCCAAAGGCGGTTCTTATCTTTCTGTTCAAAAGAGATAATCATTGTAAGTGGGCGGGTGTATAATTTTTTTTTTTTTTTTTTTTTTGGTTAGTTAATATACGGTGTATTCTCTCTTTGATTTTTTGGATGATAAAAAAGATAATACATACCTGTCCTGTGTGTTAATAACATACCTGTCCTGTGTGTTAATAACATACCTGTCCTGTGTGTG
>ERZ500997.247-NODE-247-length-15015-cov-6.740909_pt1 | contig 15015 bp, 17 predicted proteins | sample MGYA00248826_ERZ500997 | MGnify/ENA primary metagenome ERZ500997 (study PRJEB25958, sample SAMN03398524) | human skin metagenome | study: EMG produced TPA metagenomics assembly of the Human Skin Microbiome Metagenome (human skin metagenome) data set.
GAGAATATATAATGCTAAATAATACATGAGAAATGATGATCAGAATTGGAAAAAAAATGCAAACGAAATGAAATGAATGAATTTTTTTAAGAAGAAACAAATGTGAAAGGAATTATATGACACAAATTGATCAAGTTTGACAACGACATTTGGTTATAATTTGAATTTTTTTATATTGAAACGTATGTAATAATGGTCGTTCAATTTGTCCATTCTCAATATCATCCATATTTGGTGTTTCGATTGGATCGCCACCACCACCAACACCACCATTATCATCATCCGTATTCATTGCAATCAATGAAATTTTATTTGTATCAAATCCATCCACATCATAATCGATTGAATCGATTGTTGCCGATGATGATGACAATGAAGAAGATGGACGTGAAAAACGATGTCGAAATAATGGACAACGAAGACGAATAATTTTCCAACGATATCGACGTGGTGAACAAGTACAACGTGATTGAAATGGTAATGTTTGATTCGATTCGGATGGTATATAAAACGAATTACAATTTCCAAAACAATAGTTATTATTAACAATACGACTTTTACATCCTGGATGTTGAATTTTTTGTTCAAATGGTACAGTTTTACAGGAACCTTCACGACTATGTTTGGCTAACATAGATGGTAATGCTTTTCCCAAATTTGAATATATAATTGATGAACGTAATGATTCAAAAGATTGTCGAGAATAATTGGCAGGAATCGATGGTTTACGACGACGATTATGATTACGTCGTCGATGTCTTATTGGTTGTACATCATCGTCATCATTATTATTGAAACGATTTCGTTTCCGATTTGTTTGTGTATGTCGTTGCATACGACTTAATTGAAGATAATTGGAATTTGGTACACGTTCAAATATTGGAATTAGGCCATCATCATTATCATACATTTTATATGATAATAATTCCGAATTTTTTGGCTTTATTTTGATTGTCGATACTGTTGTTGACGTTGTTGATGATGATTCATTTACTTCATTCATACAAACTGGAACAATGATAGTAGATATTAACAGAATTATCACAACGAAAAAATAATACCAGAATCGATCGATTCTATGCCTATTAATCAATTTGATGATTGTCATTGTTGACAAGTTTTTGTTTTTGTTTTCGTTCACACGAATCAATTTAAATCACGTTTGTTTTTAATTATTTACAGAATGAATTTTTTGATTAGAAAAAAAACATTATTTGTCAACCATGAATTGTAAGTATGAAACGTCGAACACAACAACATTCAGAATGGAAGAGAAAAAATATTTTTCTTTCTGGCTACTTGGTTCGGTCATCAACAAGTATGAATGAATTATGATAAACTAAATGAAAAAAAAAGAAAAGAAAAAACAAACTTAAACGATGGACACAAACACACACACACACACACACAATTATTTCATAATAAACAAAATGCATGGATTCACCGTTTTTTTTTGCTTAACTTTGATTGTTGTTGCCTGTTTTTTTCTGTCGTCGGTCGAATTTTATCTTGGATGGCGTTACCATTTTTTCAAAAACGGTATCAAAATAAATGGGTACTGTGTGAATGTATGGGCATTAGCATTGTACACATTACTTAGTTCTTCTTCACTGTGTTCTGTTCTGTTTTGTTCTGTTTATACACATATTGCCGCTACCGCCTGTCGTTAATCGATTTGACCAATCAAACAATTTTCACTGATTTCAATTTGACCAATCACTATTCACTAAGAATTTTTTTTTCGTTCGATTAACGCATGTGTAAATTTTATTCAAATTTATTTTCGTTTTTTGCCCCGAATGAATTTCGACCCGGTTTTTTCTTTTTTGGTTGATGTAAAACAGCTGTGTTTAAACAAAGCAAAAAAATTATAATTTTTTCACTTTCATTTGGTTCCAATTTGGTGTTTTTTTTTTCTACGAAAAAAAAGAGAAAGAAAATTCCATTTTAGTGATTTTTTTCTTTCTGTTATCTTGGGTGTCATTTGATTTTTGAACATTTTTTGGGTTTGATTCCTGAAATAGAAGGGTTAATCGTTCATTTGGTAATCTCATTTTTTTTCATTTTCTTTTGTTATTTTTTGTTGACACTCTCAACATGCACACACGCATATATAACCTGTTGTGCACAACTAATTGAACCAATATATCAAGCTGAGCAACAAAATTGGAATCCAAATCTCAAAAAAAAACAGAAGCCACTGATAGAATAAGAAAAAACCCAAAAAGTTATGTTCATTCATTCAAAAAAAATTCAATTCAATTCAATTCATTCATAATATTCTGGGTATGTAATTTAAAGAAAAATAAAAATTTACCACCATGTCAAGTTATTTTGTTTTCTTTATTTCTCATTTTTTTTAAATGAATTCTTTTGGCCCAGGTGTTCACAACAACACTTGACATTCTTTATTCGTTGGCCAACACAGGTGTTATATTGTGTGTTTATGTGTGTCAACAAGTTGTTGATAGATTGGCCAGAAAAAATATATGTCAAATTTTTTATTTGAAAGAATATTGTGGAATTTTTGTTTTTTCTTTCAAAATTTAGCATATTTACTTGTTGAAAATTTTGTAAAATTCGAATTGGATTGCTGTTATTGATTATCCATCATATTTGAATTTAATCCTATTGATCCTAATCATCATCATCATATATAGAATCCAACGAATAATAATCAAAAATGAAGAAAAAAATCAACAAAATTGAAAAAAGACTGGCGCCATAGGTCGAGACTATGTATGTATGAAAAACTTATTTCTATCAATATCAGATGATTTTGAAAAAAATAATGTCTGATGCTAATGTTCCTAGGCGAAAAAATAAAAAATAAATGCATCCACAATTTGTTCATGGATGATCATCATCATATTCATTGATGAACCCTACGATCAACCATTATTTTCCCTCAATGATGATGATCATCATCATGAAGATGAAATGAAAATGGACCCTTAAGAAAAAGATGAATAACAAGATGAAAAAAAAATCTTAGGAACGAACGATATGAGAAAAGCTGTCACGATTTTTGTTTCGGCTGTTCGATTTTTTCTTTCTTTCTCGGTTCATATTCTTTTTCTTTGCTACAAAGCTACAGACAGGCGCCACAATTATTATCGACAACGAATTACTATGGCTAGCCAATGTGGCCGCCGCCGACATCATCATCATCATCATGATCCTCGCGTTCAAACAGATTCTCATATTGATGATGATGATGTTTGATAATCAAAAAACAAAAATCAAATCAACCAGAAAAAAAATTGAATAAATTGCAAAAAGAAGAAAAAGAAAAACCACTCCTTGGTGGCAATGATGGTGATGAAGATGGTGGGTGATCATCAACAAATGATGTTCGACCCATATAGCGAGAAAGAGAGAGAGAGAGAGATAGATAGAGAGATAATATCAATAACCAAATTTACAAATTAGCGGCAATGATCATTCTTTTTTTTTGTTGCCTGTTGTTATTGTTGATGATGATCAATGAAGATTATCTATGACTCATCATCAAGCTACGTCAAATCATCATCATCGTCGTCTATATATTGGTCTAGTCTATTTCTTTTCTATTTGGCCATGGTCAATTTATCTATCTTAACAATTAAAGAATTTTGGGAAGAAAAAAAAAAGATTTACAAATTAGATCAGGCATATTACAAATATAAACTAAATGAAGACAAATGGTCGTCTTTTCGTTTTCATTGTCGTCGTCGTCTTCGTGGTTTTCATTTATTTTTTTGCTAATTCATTTACTGATGTGCATATTGGTCCGTTTTTTTCTGATGATGATGAGATGATGATGGTGGTCTATGGTTTCGATTTGATTTTTTTTTTCATTATCAATGTTATCTTTAAAGTTATTTTTTTTTTTGTATGTATGTTGTAAGTATAAGTGATCGACTTTGATTTAAAACCGGCCAATTTTTTTTCTCCTAATTTTATTTTCTGTTTGATTGGTCATCACAAAAAACGTAGAACCAAAAAAGCACCCACACCAGACATGATTGAAAAATAATTTTTTTTCCTTAGGTCTTGGTTGTAAATCGAAAACATACACACGACACACAAACAAACATTTTGTTCTGTCATCAATTAGGTTCGTGTGGCTAATTAAGTTTTTCAATTCATTCATTTTTTGTGTGTGTATTTTTGTTGTCTAGTCTGATTTTTTCGCATTTAGTTTCGTTTCTATTGATTTTTTTTTTGGTTTTCGATTTAACGTGATCAATGATGATCCAGATTTTGATCTAGAGATTTTCAAAAATCTGGTCCAAACAAAACAAAAAAAAATATCAAGCCCCCTCCATTGAAAGTAATAAATATTTGTGCGAAAAAAAGGTGTGAACATGAAACAAAATTCAATTTCCTGTGTCAAGGGTATCAACTTTTTTTTTGAGCAATTTGTCATTTGTCAAAGACATTTACTACTTGACCAAATTTTTTTTTGTCAAAATGTCAAATAATAATAAAAAAAAAATCAAATGATTCGATTGAAATAGAAAAATTGAAATGAATGAACCGAATATAAATACGGAAAGTTGTGCCATCATCATCATCACCAACATACACAACGATCAACTTAGAAATGATTTTATTGTTTACACAAGGAGTTGGTCCATCGGATTTTTTTTTTTTTTTTGAAACTGACAAAGAAATTTTTTTCATGACTTTTTTTTCATCTGAATCGAGTTTTTTATTATTGTTATTTCAAATTTCATTTAATTTTTTACGTCATTCAGGTAAAAAAAACTGGCAACAAAACAACACCTCAAGGATCAAACGAATTCTTGAAATCGAAATCAAATTCGAATCAATCTGAATTTTGTGTTCCCTTTCTTTTTCTATCTCTCTCTCAAACCCACCTACAATTTTGAAGTTGTTTTCCAAACCAAACAAAAAAAAAAGATGAGAAATTTTTTCCATCATCATCTTCTGATCAGCAGGTGTTCGAATTTTTTTTATTGATTCATTTGGCAAAGAATCGATCGGTGTGAAAAAAAATTGATTCATAATTTTAATTCAATAAAAATTGAAGAATAAAAAATAAAATGAATGAAAGATACATACATTTCATTAAGACGAAATGTAAATATTGCATCCTCTATTTTCTACCACCATCAAATATCTTTATGATTTGTTCCAAAACATATTTGCAGGATAATCATTTGACATACATAACACACACACACCACTCTCTTGGACCAACACACACAAAAATGCCCCCATTGATTTGTTTCATTGGTATGTTCGGAATGTGTATGTGTGTGTGTGTCAAAGTCAATGATTTGTTTCGGAATTTTTGTAATCTTTTTCTTTCTACATTTTTAAATGGGACATTTATATGGTTTGAAAAAAAAATTTCCTTTCTCTACACTTTTTCCCGATCTAATTTGCCAGGAAAAAAATGGTTACATATAAACACGCGCGCGCATTATACACACATTATAAACAATCTTTTTCCTACAAACTTTCAAGATGAAATATCTTTTCTCTCTCTTTCTCGCACACCAATTTTTTTCTCCAACACCTTTCAAATATGATCAAAATGATGATGATGATGATGAAAAAAGCCGACAAGGTGATCTAACCTGCATCAAATCTCAGCATGGATCCAACAAGTCGGAACAATAATAGCAAAATGAAAAGAATTCCTTTTTTTTTGAAACAAATTTCAATGTTTGAACAAATTATAAACGAAAGGAAAAGAATTTTTTTTTACAATCATCATTATTACACAAGAAATTCGTTGGAAAATAAAATTCTTTTTTTTTCTGGCTTCGTGTGAAAATAAAAATAAAATTTAAATCAATTTTAACATTTTTGTTTTATTGCAAAAAAAAAAATGAAATAAAAATCAAATTTGATTTCCGTCTGACGGCCAAAATCAATGAAGTGAGTGAGTGAATGAATGAGAGAGATACATGTTTTTCCTAACAAAATCGGATTAGTAAACATTCAACTTGTTTGGGATGTGTTTCGATCAATGTAAATTGAAATATGTGTACAGTATGTGTATTGCGATGTTTAAACGTTTAGGGATTATGTTGTCAAAAATGGCGACAAACTCCAACTGTGATCATCATCATTTTGATGATTATGATGATCGGATTTAAAGATGCCATATGAATGATGATTTTCTTATTCATTCATTCATTTAGTTTAAAACTAATTGTTTATTGTTCAATTGAAACAAATAATATCTTGTAACAACAACAAGCAATGAAAAATTTGGATTGTAATTTCGGCCACACCTATCGGCACGTGTGATTATCAACAAAGACAACAACAAAAAAACGTGTACCATTAACAGAAAAAATTATGATCGTGATCTATGATCTGTTGATGATGATGATGATGTGATTGTTGCGTGATAATGACATCCTGTTTATTAATGATAATAATAATTCTTTAATTGATTTTTCATGCTCATTTTTAATTTAACCATTCATTTATTACTTATGGATTGTGTGTATGTGAAGAATTGGCAAAAAAATGTTGAAAAATCGAGATTTTTTAAGCAAAAAAAAAAAAAATGATTTTCGCGCTCATTCAAATTTGAATCTTTGAACATTGTTTATGAAAGGTCGTAAAAACTTGAGTTTTGTGAAAATAATTATTGCATCACATCAGCTGTGTGTGTTTGTATCAATGCCAAAAATTATTTATTTGTCTCAATACGATTTAACTGAGAAGAGTGTAAGAAGCATGACTTTGCATTAATTTCGCATTTTCTTTTGTTTCAATACGGTAATTATTATTTTCTTTTTTGTTTGTTTTTGTTTTACCTTGCTCTTTTGATCGATCTCGATCATGTCGGTGACAAGACCAACAGCAAATCCATAAATCAAATTTTTTCCCATCATGACCATTTTCATCGACCACTGATCATGTAGTCTACATGTCAAAATAAATTTTATTTAATTTATTCGTTTTATTTTATACCCCACTTTTGTCCGGTGGGTTCCTTTATTGTTTTTTTTAATGTATTTACAATGATGAATTTTGTTTTACTTTTCCCTCTTCTTCATCACATAGATAGCTACGACAAATACGAAACATTGGCTTAATATATTCATGTGGAAAAACTGATGATCATTCTGTTCATTTATACCTGGTAAAAAAAATTAATTAATTCATTCGAAAAAAAACAATACGACAGAAAAGATGGTGATGAATAGGAAACAGATTACCATTACCAACAATGGTGTTTCTTCATCAGGTAGTGGCATGAAATTATTGTCATCGAAAAACAATTATTTTCAGACTAAAAAAAATGGTAACAATGATAGTGGTGGTGGTGGCCATATTTTGATGGTTGTTAAAAATGGTAATCACGTTTACCAGAATAAGACGAAAATCGTTCAAAACAGAAAACAGATCAAAATCGAAGACAACGATGATGAAGCTCAACGAGCCGTCGAATCATTGATCAAACAGGAACCATTTGATTTTGATAAGTTTGATTCATTTTCAGAAGAAGATAATTCATTATTGACTGCATCTGATATGGATTCTGAATCATCAAATAATAACAACAATGATAATGATCAAACTATGAATTGTCAATCGTATAATAACAACGGACAGAATCCAATCATCAGTGATGATCTACTTGTTACACTAACTGTACGTGAATTAAATCGTCAACTAAAAATGACCGGCATGTCTAAATCCGAAATGATACGTATGAAACAACGGCGACGAACATTAAAAAATCGTGGCTATGCTGCCTCATGTCGAAATAAACGTCTTGAACAAAAAGGTGATCTTGAGAATGTAAAAGTTGATGTCGTACAAACGGTTGAACAATTAAATGAATTGATTGCTAAAACAAAATCTGAAATCAATGATTTCAAACAACGATACGAATCATTGAAACAGTATGCTATTCAACAACAATTAGAATTACCACCTGAGTTTGATTATTTTATTAATGAACATCGATAATGTAATGTAATATATTTTATTTAGATTTATAAATATCATCATATAGATATCATCTTTTTTTGTATATAAAAAAATAAACAAAAATTGCATCTCTCATTTTTTTCACACTTTTTCGTACAACGCCAAAATCAAAAATCAAAACATTCTCTAAAATCGGAATAATATTTCGAATCAAGATACCATTGAGCCCCACAATGTTTAGGACCACCAATATGTAATGCAGCATAATCATTACAATCAATATGACCATCTTCATTACAATCTTTTCGGAAACGTTTTAGATATTCGGTTACGGTTTTATCTGCGCATTCACGATTATTCATACACATTTGAAAATTTTCAACATTCGATAGATCGGCACGATTTCCAGGTTTACCTGCTTCCATCCAATATTCCCAATCAACCTGATATGATCCACATACATATTTACCCGTTCCTTCGGATCGACAACCAATTGATGGATTACATTTACTTGATGCCTATTAATCGAAAATTAAATAATTAATTAATTTGTGATTGTTTTTGTTTGAAATAAATGATTTCTTACATAACAGATACATTCTAAACACTCAACTGTAACCAAATTATTTGTTGTTGTATTTTGTCTTGAAGGTGGTTTTGGTCTTGGTGGAGAAGGCGGTAACGGTGAAGGCTGTCTTGGAATTTCTGAAACATTTGGCTGCTCATTATGTGACGATGACGGTTGATCCAACGGTCTTGGTTGACTAAAAAAATCGTCATTATCACTAATAACTGGCCGTCGTGGTTCGATAACGGTGGGTGGTTCTTCAATTATTTCGACTGGTTTCGGTTGTAATGTAGGTGGACGTGGCCTTATTTCCGGTATATTTATTCGACTCGGATCATTTGAATTGATTGGTGGTTTAATTCGAATGACAATCGGCTGCGATGTGTTTAACGTACCTAAATCGATTCGCGTTGGAGGTCTTGGTGGCGGTGGTGATCGTAAATGATTGTTGTTTGTATTAATTAAATCACGATTATTCACTCGGATCACCACGCCTCTAGGTTGTGGTTGTTCAATATTCGATTCATCTTCATTTGAATTAGGTGATGGACGGATGAATGGCTCACTAGAACGTGTAGATATTATTGGTTGTGGTCTTGGTACTTCAACTAGTACTGGTCTAGTTGCTAAATAAAAGATAAACAATTATATTCTGTTGAATGCAATTCAAGAGTCTAATTCTTACATCGTGCTGGCTTGTTTCCACTTTCAGTTTGATGGCATTGGCTGAATTGATTCCAATAATCAGTCGATTGCAGTGCTTGAATTTTTTCGCATCCGTGTGGTCCAAGTTTATGAATCAATGCAAAATCAATACAATCAATCGTTCCATCATGATTACAATCACGTTTCCATTTAGCCATATAACCTTGAATGGCTGTTTCAGAACATGGTTTTTGCTTTGAACAGGTAGCATATTCACCACCTGGTTTTCCACCATCAGCCCAATATCCCCAGCTCAAAAGATATGGACCACAATAAGCACCATCACACCCTTTGTTTAAATCACATTTACTACTGGCATGACATAAACATTGAAGACAGTCATAAGGTATCAATTCTTGGGCTTCAGAAACAACAATTTCTTCAGGTTCTTCAACATTTGAAACTGAATTTATTGCTGGGGAATAATCTTCGCGTCTTATAGAAGGAGACGGTGAATTTGGAAAATTGAATCTAATTGGTTTTATACGATTAAAATTCGCCGAAGGAACTAGAACCGGACTGGATGGTTGAGGTTTATTGACGAAAACGCCTGGAATGGGCTATATAATAAATTTTGCATTAATGAAAATGCATTGATAATTGTCAATTTTTCAAAACTTTACCGGAATCTGATTTGGTCGATTAAATGATCCTAATCTTCTCGGTGGAGATGGTAATGGTGGATATGTTTCAACGATTTCAGTGCCAATTTCATCGTTACCATTTCCAATTGATGTTGATGCAACAGTTAATGGATTACCATTGTTTGAATCAAATCCAGCAGTAGCTGAGGCCGATGCCGATGCTCCTGGAACCGAAGCAGATGCTCGGGCATGTACTGGTGGTAATATCAATGGAGGTGGTAATGGTGGCAAAAATGGAGGCTTATTTCTAGGTATTTCGATCACTTTTTTCATTTAAGAAAATAGGCATTTAAAGTATTGTTAGAATAAAATATAGTTTTTATCATACTTGTATTGTATGGTGAATTGGAATTGTCCCTGAAGGATGTTTCCGTTGATAATGATGATGATGATGATGAATGTGAATAGCATTGTTGAAATTCAAGCCAATATTTACTTTCAAGAAGCCATGATGGTTGACATGATCCGGAAGGTCCGGCCTATAATCAATTTAAATTTGTAATGATGTGATTATAATTAGAAATGAATGTATAATTAAATTTAAAATTATTATTACTATCATCATATGAATTAATATAAATTTATTTCACACTTTTCAATAATCACCTGTTGTCATTGAATAATTAAATAAATAAATTTAATAAAAAAAAAGATGGCAATAAAAATTAACTGACACTGACCTTGTGTATGGCAGCGTAATCAAGACAATCAACATGGCCATCACCATTACAATCATTTCCATATTTTTTCATATAACCACGAACAGCAGCTTCGGAACAGGATTTTTTTACTAAACATTGTTCAAAATCATTAGCAAAACCGGCATCACCTGGTTTACCGGCATCAGCCCAATATGCCCATGATATTTGATATGGTCCACAATAATATTGTCCATTACCACTATTATGGCATTGTATATTTCGTTTACAGCCACTTGATGCCTGACAAATACAATCCAAACAATGACGATCCGGTTCGGATAAAGAAATATTCACATCTAGAATAATCGAATAAAGAATAATCTGTAAAACTATTTTCGAAAAAAATTAATTAGAAACCAAGAGCAAAAATCAAACAAATAATAATATTTACTTTTCATTATCATTCCCATTTTTTATGTATCAGTACCGAACTGAATCGGTTAGTACCAAAAAAAATAATTCAATATAATAAAAAACAACAGCAACAAAATGTTTTGAAGTTTTCCGTTCTTTTGTTCATCGACGAATGATCAACCCCACCGTAATGATAGAAAAATTAAAAAAAAAAACATTTGTAATTGATTTAAATAATGATAAAGCTAACATGAAATTCGATTGATGGTGATGATCATTTTGTTGTTGTAGTCATCAACATCGTCATTATTGAAGGTTGATTCTTTCATTTCTTTTGCCTGTCAACACCATTTTTATTAATAAAAAATATATCCAAATGTTAATAACAGACTCTTTTCCTTTTTTTTTTGAATTCCTTCATTTCAGCAAATTGAAGTACACATCTTATCGCGCCATGGTCAAACAACAAACACATCATCAATCGTATTCATTTATTTAAAAACGTGATTAGAATTTATTTATAATTTGTTAAGGGTGTTAAAAGTGGGTGTGTTATAATAATCTTATTCTTTCATTTTTTCATGTTTTCTTTTGTCAACAAATGAAATCGTAGAAAAAATTTTATACGGGGATTTCCAAATCGGAAGCAATCAAATTTTTTAAAAAAGTTTCTTATTATGATAGTCATATGATTGAAAGGAAATTTTTTGTCTGTTTGTTTTTTTCTTATAATTCATTGCAATCAATTTTTTTGCTTTTGTATTGATTATATTTAGATTTTTAGAATCATAGGTGTCAGAATTTTTGATTCATTAAATGTTGATGATTATACAACGGTAAACAATATTTATCTGTATCCAATCATTGTAATTAAGGCATAAATCATCATCAAACCAATCGTTAAAAATGTCCATTCTATTTATATACGGCTTTTTAATTTAATTTTAAACAATTAAAAGCTTTTTATAGTTTTTTCGAAATTTTCCCAATTTTTTTTTTGATTCGGAATTTTTTTTTTGTTAGCAGTGCCATCTTTCGTTAAATATCCCAATAAAAATGTGCTGATAATGAGCATCGATAGATGTGGAGATTGTGAGAATCACGCTGCTGACATCGTTCGCTTTCATTGTGCTACTTATACACGTGTCTTTGCAAAAGTTTTCATTTCATTTTTTTTCATTTCTTCTTAGATTTTTGTTAGGCTGATACCAAGCTGAAATAATTGTTTAATTTTTTTAAAATTTAATTATTTATTGAATTTCATTCGTATTCAAGAACAAACAATAATGCTCAACATTGGTGGAGATATCAATTCGGATCAAGGCTTGAAAAAGCTTGATGAATATTTGGCTGCACGTAGCTATATTGAAGGGTAATTATCATAAGCCGGCTAGTTCTTTTGTATTTGATCATTTTTTTTCTAATCATTTATTACATTTTTATTACAGTTATACACCATCTCAATCGGATATTGTTTTGTATGGAGCTTTGAAAAACGTACCCACTAAATATTCACATGCTCTTCGTTGGTATAACCACATTAAAAGCTACCAATCGGAAAAGGATAAACTTCCAGGTGTGAAAAAATCATTGCAAGATTTTGGTGTCACTGGAAGTGGTGCTTGTGCTAAAACAGCAGCTAAAAAAGATGACGATGATGATGACATTGATCTTTTCGGTTCGGATGATGAAGTTGATGAAGAAGCCGATAAAGCACGTGAAGAACGACTTAAAGCTTATGCTGAAAAGAAATCTAAAAGTATGGTTTTTGTTTGTAATTAAATTCCGAAATCAATTTCAATTTCGTTTTTCTTGGAACAGAACCTGGGCCGATTGCTAAATCAAACGTTGTTTTAGATGTAAAACCTTGGGATGATGAGACCGACATGAAAGCTATGGAAGAACGCGTACGTTCAATTGAAATGGATGGCCTTAAGTGGGGCGCTTCCAAATTGGTGCCATTAGCATATGGAATTAGAAAATTACAGATTGTCTGTGTTGTCGAAGATGATAAAGGTATTTTGTATAATTTGAAAAAAAAATTCTCAGAATAATCATTTCGGTTCTTTCAATAACAGTGAGTATCGAAGAATTGTCCGAAAAAATTGAAGCATTCGAAGATTTTGTACAATCAGTCGATGTGGCTGCATTTCAAAAAATCTAATTAACAGCCCAAATATTTTCGTCCATCTCGTTTGAATTCTGTTTTCAATCGTCAACTATTTGCTTTTTTTTTAAAAAACAATTTATTTAAAATTTCAAAAACAATAAAATAAAACGAATTAAAATTTTCAATCACGAAAAAAATTCACAATATCACATGTTTTGCGTCAAAAAAAAGTTGGGGCAAATATAATTATTCATCTTTGGGATTATTTTCATGGTTCAAAACAAATTCGGATAATAGAGAATGAGATATGCTTGCTAATTGAATTGATGAACTAATTTTTCAAATAAATATCACAAACAATTTTGTCGAATTAATTGATTATCAGCCTTTGATACGTTTGGAAAGTTTTTTGAATGCATTTCGAAAATCTGGGCTGTAAAATGATGATGATTAGATTTGTTATTTGATTAATTAATTAGATACAGATACCTACCTAAATATTGTATATAAAAATGGATTCAATGTTGAATTAGCCCAACCAAGCCAAATAAAAAAATCGAATGCATATCTATTTATATAACAATGATTACCACATAATGGCATAACTAATGCAATAACAAAGAATGGAAGCCAACATATTATGAATACACCTGATATTTTACAAAAAAAATAATCAATTGATTTATTTTAAATTATTAACAAATCAAATTAAATTTACATACCAGTTATTATTGTTAACGTTTTAGCAGCTTTACTTTCTTGTTTACTATCATTCTGTTGTTGTTGGCTACCATTATTATTATCGAAACGAAGAATTTTATTTTTAAATTTTAATTTTTTAATTCTTCGACGTTTATGTTTTTTTGAGGATGAAGATGATGTTGATGGATGTTTATGTCGATGATAATGATGTTGTTGTTGTTGATTGTTTGAATGTCCGATTGTTAATGAAAATGGATTGTCCGTTTCTTTTGCAGTGGGGGATAAAGTTGAATGAACATTAATTTTTCGTAATTCTGATGTGTTCAGATTAGTTATAGGACTTTCTGAGGAACATGGCATTTCTTTGAACAAATCTTCCTCAATTATTGGCGGTGTTTGTGTTTCATTTGCATTCAAATCATCATCATTATTGATTGTGACAGCAATCTCATCAAAGGGATTATCAACAAATTCATCTTTTTCATTGATTTGATCATCAGCGGTTATTTTTGCAATTATATTATTGCCATCGCCGCGACCACTTTGTCCATCATAATGATAATATGGAACACCATTACCACTACTGCAATTTTCGGTTGGATCACAGCTACTACATATTGTTGAACCATAATCATCAACATAGACGACAATATTCGATGTTGGTTCAGCTCCTATTATAATTGTCGATTCATCAATCGAAGTTTCATTTGATCGCAAATCATTATTGTCACAATAATCATCAAAATGTGTCATGGAAAATTTTCCATCATCATCCTCATCATCATTATCGACATCAATAAAGTCATCATCGAATTGTTGATCGACAGGTTGTGGATGGAAAAATTGAACTATAGAAAAACGCTTTGTTGATACAACTGGATGTTGTTCCGTTGTCTGTAACGGTTTAAGCGTATTAATAGCAGGTGGACTAATTGAAATGATTGAAGATGTTTGATCAGTTGATAATGTTGTATTTGTTGTCGTATTCGTATTGGTAGTATAATCAGTATTAGTCGATGATGAATAAACACCCGATGTTGATGATGGCGGTGGTTGAATGGCAGTTGAAGTACTAAAAAACTCTTCATTCGTATTAATCGATATTCTATGTGTTACACGAGGAAATTCTTTTAATTCAGATTCTTTACGTGTACGATAAAATGATGGTCGTCTTCGTATACGGTATTGATATCGTTGTTTTTTCAATTTCAAACGAGTTTTTGCCACTTGATATATTCTATGATATATTATACACGATAATAATGATGATGAAAAATAATGATAATGGTCAGAATCAAAAACAGAAAAAAAAAGAAATTA
>ERZ500997.248-NODE-248-length-15005-cov-8.130435_pt1 | contig 15005 bp, 15 predicted proteins | sample MGYA00248826_ERZ500997 | MGnify/ENA primary metagenome ERZ500997 (study PRJEB25958, sample SAMN03398524) | human skin metagenome | study: EMG produced TPA metagenomics assembly of the Human Skin Microbiome Metagenome (human skin metagenome) data set.
AACCCTGACCGTGTTGTACGAGGGAAAACTGTATAATTTCGCAATTCTAGAACCGCGTTCTATCGAAACCGCGTTGTTCAAGTACCGCGTTGTACGAGGGACGACTGTAGGCAATATTTAAAAAATTCTATAGAATTAGAATATGATGATTGAGAGATCTGATCAAGATAAATGTGAGATAAAAGAACAAAGTGATAAACAAACAACTCAGCCTTTACCTGATTATTCGATTACCGTTAATCATGCCCGTGATTTTTGGTCGAAAACTTTACGATCAGCTCGCCATATTTTAGCGCCGATGGTCGATCAATCTGAATTGGCATTCCGTTTAATGGTTCGTCGTTACAATGTTCATTGTACGTATTCCCCGATGATACACTCTCGACTATTTCTTGAGCAACCTAAATATCAGCAAGAATTCCTTCAGATTGATCGAGAATCAGATCAACCGTTTATCATTCAATTCTGTGCAAACGATCCGGAAACATTTCTCAAAGCTGCAAAATTTGTTGAATCCAATTGTGATGCTATTGATCTCAATCTTGGCTGTCCGCAAACAATAGCCAAACGAGGCCATTACGGTGCCTTTCTTCAGGATGAATGGTCTCTGATCTATGACATAAGTACGATTAAAACATTTTCTTTTTCACTTTTCCAATTATATTTCTTCTAAAGTCAATTTAGCTGCTCGAAATCTTAAGAAACCGGTGACTTGTAAGATTCGTGTTTTCGAAGATGAGGAAAAAACGATCAAATATGCTAAAATGATTGAAAGTGCTGGTGCATCATTGATCACTGTTCATGGCAGACTAAGAGAACAAAAAGGTACAAAAACGGGTCTGGCCGATTGGAAGAAGATTCGCTTAGTCAAGTAATTGATTATCCTTATCCATTTTTTCAGCCAATGTAATTACAGATTTTATTTTTTAAACAGAGAGAATCTTCGCATTCCTGTATTCGCCAATGGGAATATTCAATCCAAAGGTGAAATAGATAAATGTTTCGATGAGACCAATGTTGATGGTGTAATGTCAGCCGAAGGACTATTGTATAATCCAGCATTGTTCACTGGTAAACCTTTGGCAGTTTGGGATGCAGCTTATGATTATGTGGAACAATACCGAAAACATTCATCCTCGTTTTCATCAATTCGTGGACATATATTTAAATTTTTTCATCATTGTTTCACATTAGAAGAAAATTTGGAATTGAGAAATATTGTGGGCAAAACTCATTCGATCGATGATTTTGTCAAAGTAGCCGATCAGCTCAAGCAAAGATATCAAGTTGATTATGAGAAATTTATTGCTGATGATCAACATTCAAAAGAACATCCAAAAAATTGGCCTATTTTTATTTGTAAACCTTATTATCGTCCATTAGAGACATCAGTAATTGAAAATTCATCCAAAACGGACGGCGAGGAACCTGTAAAAAAGAAAATTAAATCAGGAAAAAAATTAAAAGGCCCAAAAGCGCCGAAAATATTACGTGAACTATGTTCACAATGTCCACATCCACGTGGATTAAAATGTGATTTTGGATATTGTCGGATTTGTTGCCGACAAAAATCCTTTGTGGAAAAACTTGATTGTCAAGGGCATGGATTTAGATTTCGATCGAAAAGTGAAAACAAAAAAAGTTGATATAATTAAAATTCATTATTTTTATTATTTAAATAAATGACCATAGAATATTTTATATTAAATCGTTGGGAAAGTATACTGTTACATTTCATACAAAAATTATATGTGCTGAATTAAAAAAATTTTAAATAGCTAATTTTTAGATAGAATTTTTTTTCGCTTGCTTTGGTGGCTGCCTTCCAAAAAACATATCGAGGCCTAGACCCGAAAAAACTAACGCCGTACCAAGCCATTGTTGCCCTGTTAATGAATTTCCGAACAACAGTACAGAGAATAGGACGGTGAAAAATTTTCGAGTGGTTGTGACCAACGAACAAGATAACGGACCAAAACTCGTGATGGTTAAAAAAATGAACAATTGTCCAACAGCCGACATGATTGAAAATTGTAGAATCGACCAGATGACAAATGAAAATTTGTTGATAAAACTTATGAATTGCCATAGTTCACCAGTGACAATCAATGCAGCTAGAAGAATTAATGAAGACCAGGCGTTCATCCAGAACATCATTTTGCCAGGTTTGGTCTGATGTTCACTTTTCATTCGATCCTGAAAAGCACCAAGAAATCCATCCATGGTCAATGATAAAAGTAACAATAACTCGCCAATAAAATAGGCGTTTGTAGCAGCAGATGAAGATTTATTTGGATTGTACATAAATGTCCCGACACCAGCTACGATCAACAGGACGAAGAAGTATTTGGCTAATTTATAACTTTTTCGAGTATATAAAACACCAATGATCATGACCGGTATCGGTTTACAGGATTTTGCAATCACTTGGGTTGGATATGATACATGTTCTAATGAACGATTGCTAGAAACCATAGCGATAACATAGCAAATTGATGCCGATGCATAAAGAAAATTCGTTGTCGTATCTTTGGATTTAGTTCCATCTTTTTCATTTGATGTAATAAATGAATTAAAAACAATAGCGAAAAGTGTGTTGATAATACATTGAACAAAGACTAATGACATTGAATAGGTGAATTGTTCACGTTTTACACCATATTTAGCTCGAGTACTTTGAATGAAATTGATTAAATCGATTTGTTTATAAAATCTGAACGAATCAATACTTACATTTTTTCTTGAAGAATACCATAATAAAAATAGCAAAAAAATATACCTGATGCACAGAGTAAAAATTTTTTATTAATAAATTGGCTTGAAGATATCATTTTATTTTGTTCTTTTTTTTGGTTTATCTATTCCGCATAACTCGATCGAGATCAAGAATTTCGAATGAATTTGAATGACAAAACGAGTTAGGGGACGTGGACTAAAAATATTCTATCACATTGGTATTGAAATGTATTCGTGGATAGATGGCGCGGTCAAGATAAATTCAACAATGAAACAGAAAATTAAAAATTTATTTTTATCACATAACAATAAAATTTTTTTAAATAATTATTGGTTAATTGAGAATTATTTCAGAAAATATTGTTCTGATATTTTTATCAATTTCCGTGTCCGGTGGCATCGATTCGAAAACTTTCTAAAGTTTGAGATTGAATGAAATTAAATATATCATTTTCTATTACAATGAATTGAAATTCTTACCTTTCGTACAATGGCTCTGATATCTTCACGTAGACTTAACAATGCCACAAAATGATCGACTTTAATGTCTGGATAGTGTTTCATAAAACTCTATTGCAAAAAAAAGTAAATAAATTAAGTTTGACAAATTTAAAATGAATGGAATTGAATGTTACCGATATTTCGAGATATAGCATGGATAGATCGTTTAGTTTGAGAAATTCCATTAACATTGGAACAACTTTGAACGGACTTTCTACTCCAATATTCGATGCTATTTTTGTTGGTAATTTTTCAATCGTTGCATCAATCGTTCTCGCCTCCTCTATGCATTTCATGGCAAAATCATCTCGTTTACTTTGGCTTTTTAATAGAGTTCGTTTTGAATTCGAAAGAATAGATGAAATGTAAGATTTTGCTAGGCTTTTTTGCAATTGTAGTTTGAGTGCATCCGAATTAGCATCTTTCAAGTAGGCATAATCAGGTAGATAATCTTCAAGAGTAAGACGAACATTATCGATTACCGAAACGGTTCCTTCCAACCATTCAATACTGCCAACTTTGTTGATTTCACGATCAACATCTAATAAGATTTCCTTGATCAAAAATCCTATGCTGTCTTCTTTTAGCTTTTCAAAGGATTTGATCATATCGCTGAAAGCATTATCCATTTTTAATTGATCAAGATCATCTTTACGATATTCTTTCTGGAATTTCAAGGCATTATCCATCAAAGTGGAACAATTATTAGAAATGGCAATCATGTTTGGAGTGAAATTTTGTGTTCGTTCAGCGAAATGACTTTTAGCATACTTGTTAACTGTCTCTTGATATTGTTTAGCGAATTCTGTTAAATGTTTCATTGATAAAAGTAGAACTCGATTAACTAGGTCCATACTGACTGTACTAGCGACTTGTAAATGTTGATCGATCATTTGAAATACAATAACAGGTGTTGTTGTTTGATAATGACCGGAATTATCAGCTTCTGGATGATGATTTGCATGCCAATCTTTGGATTCATGCAGAATGGTATTGGCTAACCATTCTTTATAGTTTTTCTCGACAGTTAACAGATATTTGGTCATAACATCTTCGATAATTTCATCGGAAAGCAAGGGAGGCAGGCAATCATCTTTTAATGAGAAACGAAGATCAGGATGTCCCAGCAAATCAGGTCCTTCATATGCATTGAGCCAATTCAAAAGAGTGATATATTCATTTCCTTCAAGTGTGCTGACCAATTCTTGTAAGTAGGCACTCAAACATCGATGATAAAGATGAAACATACGTCGAACAATATCATAAGAAGGTGGAAAACAGGATACACATGCATATTTAACAACTTTTAAATCATCTAAAATGATCTTTTTTGTCATTTCCAAATGCATCACCAGCCACATCTTGTTCTCATATCGTTCATGAAATTTATTTCCAGCAATTCTTTCGTTTACCGCTTCTTCCAGGATTTCGAACACTCTTTTTTTCCAATTTTTTGGTCGTCCCTGTGACATAAAACCTGTCGATTCGGCTCGTTTCATTGCTGCTTCATCTAATAGTTCTTCACGTTCGATTATACGAAGAGCTGTTACGATCAATGAAGGTTCCTTGCGTACAGTGTTTAATGTTAAACGAATGATGAGCCAAAGTTGTTTACCTAATTCATCAGACAATTTTTCAACCTCAGCATAATAATGTTTCAACATATTTTTGTCAGCATTGTTGGTGGGTGCCAAACGATGCAATTGAAACAGGAGATTGTCGCGCGATTTTTCCAATTCATAAAGATTCAGATGGGCTTCAAGCAAATAATTTTCCATGATCATTTCACGCGTTTTTGCAACCGTTTCTGGTACATTGAAAATGTGTTTTAAATTTTCCATCGACACAGCATACTGACTATGTTTCATTGATTCTTCGCGAACATATTTCAATTTTTCATATAACATCGGGATCGAAGGAAATGTCTCTTCAATAAGCCGAATAATGTTTTTAATTTCGTTTATATCATTTGCCGAAGCCTTTAAATGTATCAATCCAGTTTTAACTCCATCCAATTGTGTTTGCATCGCTGTTTTTAGCATACTTTCTTTAGAATTCTTCATACAAATGAAATATTAATAATCAATTTTGAATCATATCAATTGAACAACTTACAATATTTCGTTTTGCACGTTTCTTATATTGCTCAATTTTGTCCAATTGATCTGGACGTTGAAGCATATTCGATACATGTTTGAAAGCAGTCTGATAGACTTCGCGTTCCAATGCATCTGTATTCAAATTTGACATTATATTTAATTGCTTAAAAATTATCGTTGTTCAATAAAAAAAATAAATAAAGAAGATAATACTGAATGTAAAATTTTATAAACACCTTATGTGGCAACGATTTTGACTCGATCAACAGAATATAATTGTTTGTGTGGATATAGCTCTTTAGAATTGTCAAATTATCATCATCATGAGTTATAAACATGAGAAAACCGTTATTTTAAGAAAATGACGATTCCATTTCAGGGAAATAATGAATAAAATATGCCCAAATATTCAATCAGGCGATTATCACATAAATGGTCTTTGATTCGGAATCGTTGGCAACGTCAATTCTTTGATCGTTGCCAATTATGTTCATTGTTTTTCAAAAGTCATTTTTATAATATACATTCCAACGCATATTATCTAGCCGATACCATTTTAGATCCTTTATTTTATGCAATCGATCATTATCTTAAATACTGTGGAACATTATTCGTTCTTGTTGTATTTTTCCTGTTGTTTGCATTCATTTCCTTTGCCTATATTATTGGTTTGTCGAGTTCATTTTAACAAAATATTGAAAAAAAAATTAAAGGCCATTTCTTTATTTCATAGGAGTTCCATATTGGTATCATCGATCACAGCCAATTTTCTGGATAGCCTTTACGATTGGGCACTGGCTTTTGATCAATGTGATATGGAATTATTTTAAATCACTATATACATTACCTGGTTGGGCCATTGATGTATGTACACTAATAGGTTAATGAAAGAATTTTTGAATAATAATTTAATTATATCAGAAACCGATTATAATCGAAGTGACTTCATTTTGTAAAAAATGTTCAGCAGCTAAACCATCACGATGCCATCATTGTTCGGTTTGCAACAAGTAAGAGAAAGAAACCAAATTTATATAAGTTGAGACATGTACTTTAATTCGAAAAAAATAGATGCATTTTAAAAATGGATCATCATTGTCCATGGCTAAATAATTGCATCGGCCATTATAATCATCGGTATTTCTATTTCTTTTGTGCATACACATGGTTGGGTACAATTTTTGTTATGGCTTTTGGCGTTTGGATAGCCGTTGATCATTGGTTTTCTCAATTCAGTCCGTTCGAACCCATATATATTCCATGGTTCGAAAAGGATTATATTACAGATTCGCTAGTCATCCGATTTTTATGGTTATTCAATCGACCAAAATGGAAAACAAAATTGATGGTTTTTGAAGCCATTATAACAGTATTATTGTTTATTCTTCTAGGTATAACATGAAATATTTGTATAATAATATTTTATCAATACTATTCGTTCGTTTAGGTTTGTTATTACGTTATCACACGATATTGATAACTAACGGGGAAACATGCATTGAACGATATATTAATCGTAAATGTCGTCGACATTTTCAACAATATAATCGCCATTACCAGAATCCATATGATTTTGGATGGCGAGAAAATTGGCGTAGATTTTTAGGCTTTGATCGCCATCGACATCCATGGCTTCATATATTATTGCCTTCAAATTTTGGACCAAAAAGAGATGGTTTCACTTGGGAAACAATCGATGATAATCATTTAAATGATGAAATATGCTATAAGATTATTTAATTTATATTTGCAATGAATAAAATCGAAAAATCATTATGGAAAAAACATAAAATATTAGTTAAGAAAAAAAAAGAAAATGCTCTAAGAAAATTTTTAGTTTAAAAATCAACAAAGTCATTTTGACTTCACTCGGTAGAAATATTGATGACTAATACGATGAAGTTTTAATCGGATATTTTTTGCCGTTTTCGTCGAGGTTGTTGTATGTCACAATCCAAAGAATCTCCAATAACAGGCTGTTCGTCAGTTTGGGTAGAAGCTTCATTGAAAGAACTTGTTGTCTGTTTTTGTATAATTTCTTTTATTTTGCTCAAATCTTCTAAAATTTGATTGAATTTTGAATTGAATCCTTCTAGTTTACGATCCAATTCGTCTAGATGTGTTTGATGTTTTCGTAATTGTTTTTGATATTCACAGAATTTACGTTTAGATGATTCCATTGACGATTTTATTGTTCGAGACATTTTATTATGTTCTGTGTTGGATTTTTCCAAACGTTTCAATCGTATAGTTGCACTTTTGACAAATGAATCTAAAGAAACGAATGATTCTTTTTTGCTTTTATCATCGCTTAATCGTATTAGTTTCGAATTATCAATAGCTTGTTTATTTCGATTATTACTATTATTTCCCATTGATGATTCAAATATTGGCTTCAATCGTGTAGCTTTAGAGCTATTGCCATTATAACAATTGTTATTGCTGCTGATACCTTTTTCCAATGAAGACAATGATGATGAAAGATTGGGATATGGTTCATAATCAAGAATAAGATAATTTACATCAGGCAATTTTGGTTCGATAAATTCTTTAAAATATTCCATGGCCATTGTTGATAGGTCGAATAATTCATCCGTTACTTTGTATGCGCGATTTACGACAGGCGTATGTTTAATATAGTTAAGAATTCGATAAACTTCATCGATAATTTCGCCTGGAAAAAAACAACATTGTTTACGTTTAATGTGCTTGCTGAATGTCATTTGTAACAATGTTAATCGCATGTTTAATGTTTCAATTATATCATATTCGCGAGCAAGAGCATGTTTACGACGAGCCGATTCTCTTCGTGGCATTTGACTTTTAACAGTTTGAAAAAATTGTTGTGTAAAGTTAAGAAGTGAATTAAATTCCTTATTTAATAAATCGGAACAAACACGATTAAAACGATGACAAACAATACGCATTTTGGAGATCTGTTCAAATGAAATAAATTTGAAAATTTCATGAAGAATTTCATTTGGAAAATCAAGTAAATTTCTATCTGTTAGTTGAATAGACATTTCTAACGATGAAGACGAAGATGATTCGAATTCCTTCGAAATAGACGGTGAGGATGTGGATCGTTTTTGATCCATGTTTGGTTCATCAATTTAAAATCCAATTCGTCAAATTGAATTTATATAAAAATATCGAAACATTTGCATTAACAGTTATTTTAGATAAAATGATTGTAGGTAGTATAGAATAATAAGATGCAACAATCAAGGTTATTCATTCCAGGAGTATGAATGATGAATTGAAAATTGAACTATAGCCACGACTACAAACGAATTTCACCTGAAACGTATGTGAAAAGAAAAGATATAATTATTTTCACATCTTTAAATAAAATGCTAAGAAAATATCACATACAGAATGATCAGAAATGTATTTGTTTCAGCAACTATAATGACAATAAATTAATTAATTCTTCATCATCAAATAGTCAGACTGTTGTAAATAAACAAATTTGTTGATTAGATTTGAAATATAAATATTGTTGTTGATACAACAATAATGTGTGTGTTGGCAGCCAAATCATTCGTCCTATACTTTACGAACAAAATATTTCAATGGATGTTTCGAGAAAAGAAAAAAAAAATTTCAATTTGGGATGGCACGCTGCAGCGCAACACTTCAACACTGACAATTGAGAGAAAAAACCGTTGTATATGGATCGTGTCATTTTTCTTTGTTTCGAGTTTAAGTTTGTCAATTTATCAAAATTATTCAATTGCCGGCTGGATTTTCTATATTTTTTCGATTTTTTTTTGTTAAATTTGGAAATTTATTGTAATTTAATGAAATAGAAAATGTTGGACGAATTACTCGATTGGTTTTGTCCATATTGGACACCGATTAATTTTTTTTATTATGCATTGATCTCGAATGTATTAATTAGTCTTTGGGATCTCTATCTTCACTATCGTCAGGTAAGCGATTTATATTGGTCATTTTAGATCTTTTAAAAAATGAAAAATTATAATCACAGCACAGGATTTATAAATCTCAGCAAAAACTACCCATTGATTTGGCACCTTATATGGATGAGGAAAGCTTCAACAAAGCACGTCTTTATAATCTTGACAAAAGTTATTTCGGTTTTTTTCGTGAAGTTTTTAGCATTTTTCAAAAAGTGGTATGTAAAACAAATTGTATTTTGCATAATTTATTATAGATGACTAATATTGACTAACATAGCTAATTCTCTGGATTTTGTTGGCTTCGATCCTCTGGAATTGGTCGACACAAATAACTGATAAATATCTTGGCTATCAAAATGAAGTCGTTTCGACCATCGTGTTTTTCCTATTACAAACCGCCATATCTGCAGTCATTGATTTTCCGTTTTCATTGTACTCGAATTTCGTCATTGAAGAACGTCATGGTTTCAATAAATATACAATCAAATTTTTCCTTTGGGATACGTTGAAAAAATTTCTCGTATTTCAACCGATTATATCATTGTTGGTCGGCGGTGCCACCTACATCATCATACGTTATGAAGATCAATTCTTTTTTTATTTATGGCTTTTTTCGAGTGGAACTGCCATCATTTTCATGATCATTTATCCATCGTTGATTGCACCGTTGTTCGATAAATATACACCATTGAAGGAAGGTTCTCTACGAAGCGAGATCGAACGTTTAGCAAATCAAATCAAATTTCCATTGAAAAACATTTTTGTCGTTGATGGTTCAAAACGTTCCAGCCATTCGAATGCTTATTTCTATGGATTTTTCAAATCAAAACAGATTGTCCTATATGACACATTATTCGATAAAGATTCACCATATTTCAAAAAGGATCAACAAGAAGAAAAAACTGAAACAACAGAAGAATCGGAAAAGGAAAAAAGTACGACTACCGAAACCAAGAAAACTAATGAGAAAAAAGCAAGCGGATGTACTGAGAAAGAAATTGTGGCTATCATTTGTCATGAATTAGGCCATTGGAATCATAATCATTTATTCAAAAATTTAGTTATATCATTGTTTAATTTATTTTTCATATTCAAAATAGCATCATTATTCTATAATGATACTGTAATTTATCATGCATTTGGTTTCTATGGAGAAAATAGACCACGTTTCATTGGTCTTACTATCATTATTGAGACCATATTTCTTCTATATTTTGAGGTAAGAATACCTTGATGGAGGTATATAATTTTTTTAATAATTTTATTCTATCATTTAGATTTACAACTTTAGCATGAGCATCATTTGTCGTAAATTTGAATTTCAAGCTGACAATTTTGCCAAAAAATTAAATTTCCGTACCGAATTGATTAATGCATTAATCAAATTGAACAAGGATAATCTCAGCTTCCCCGTTTATGATTGGCTATATTCTCTTTTGTTGCATTCACATCCACCGATTTTGGATCGTATCAATGCTTTACGAAAAATTGATGACAAAATTGATTGATTGAAGAAAAAATCACGATTCGTTGTATCATCATCATCAACATCATTAATGTCAAAATTTAAAACTTTTTTTCTCAGTTTTTTAAAATGAATATTCACATTATATATTGTGTACTATTTAATGCAGATTTATTCATAATTTGAGTAACATAAATATTTTTTAATTTCAACTAAAGTTACAAAATAAATCATTATAAAAATTTTTAAATAAAAATTGCCATTTTGTCATGTGTGTTTTACTATTTATTATTTTGTTCAGCTTTGTCAATCAAAGAACGATTATTCCAGAATTCACGTAATTCTTTTACACGAGTTCTGGTTACTGGACGTTCTTGTTTCAATGATTCGAAACGAAAATTAGATATTTTTCGTTTATTTACTGGAATAGTATCACTATCAAAAACTTCGACCATACTAGTTGATCGGCTGTAAATCTGATTATCTGGATCATTTGATCGTTGATTAACGCCATTTTTGCTGTTGTTTGTTTCGACTGAATTAATGGATGATATTTCCACTTGACTAACACTGCTACATCCTGATTCAGTTGAATGTATGCCCGATTCGTTCGATTGATTTTCCACAGGCAATGATGATAAAGATGACGATTCGAGATTATTCAATTGTAAATTTTCATCGATTTCAGTAGAGTTTGATTCATGTTGTTCAATTGTCGTTGGATTATCATTATTATCTGTATTGAAAGGTTGATCATCATGATTTTTTCGATTGTCTATTTTTTGCATCAATTCAACAATAAAATTTTCTCGTGCTTGTATTTGATCAGAACTTGTATTTGTTTGAACATCATCATTTTCATCATCACCATGATCATTCGTATGTTTAATTTTGTTTGGCTCTTGTTTTTTTCGATGATGATCATCATTATTACCAAGATTATTATTATTATTATCAGTAAGACTATCATTTTGATTTTGTTTCTGATTCTGGTCATTAAACGGCTCTTTTGGCTGCTGTTTACTTACTATATCCTGTTTTTGATCATTACTGTTTAGGATAATGCTTTGATTGTTTTTCTCTTCGTTCATCATCATTGATGATGGTGATAGTGATGAAGTGCTCGAATTATTTGTTTGAACAGTCGAAGCACAAGAACCATTAATTTTATTTAATGTATCTTTCGTATTTTTTGTTTCGATTTTGTTACGACTATCATCATCATCATCATCAGTGACCGCAACAACATTGTTATTATTATCGTCAATTATTTGTTGAACGCCAACATTGGTGATGACGAACGGTTTTGTTAATTCAGATTTTTTTGTTTCACATTGTTGTTCTTGGCGGCTACAATCATCTCTGTGTTTGACATCGGAGTTTGAAATAACACTGCCATCAACATTCACAATGATCTTATCGATGGCACTATTTGATGTTTGTTGTGGCTGTGGTTGTAAATTCGAATGTACATCATTAATGTTACCGTTCAATTCGATGAACATTGATTTCAGATACGATGTAAGATCTTGTTGTTCACCGTTAATGTTGTCATTATTATTATTATTATTATTATTTGTAGCTGTCATCGACATTTTCATCAATGTTGATAAATATCAATTACGAACGAATGATGATTTACTATTAGCGATTAAGGTTAAAGATATTAAAGCTGTTTGAAATTTGTTTTTTTTTCGGTTGCGCTCAACATTAACAGACCAACAAAAAAATATGTTATAGATTCAATAACCATTTAAGTGAAATTTTGAAATTTTTTCAATAAAATGTTTTTTAAAAGTTAAAAAAAATTAAAAAGCAATCTAGACATCTAGAAAAATAGAATTTCACATATATAGAAAGGAAGAAGAAAGTGCTGGTGAAGAGTAAAATGCAATAAAAAAAATATTGATGAAAGAAAACAACTCTTGCATGCACATAAATTCTTTTCCTTATGATCGTTTAAAAGAAGATTATTAATCAACCAAACCAATATGAATCTACTAACTAACAAACATTATCACCAACAACATCATCATCATTAAACATCCATTTGGACATCTATAAGCAAATAAATTTTTTAAAAAATTGACTGATGATCATTCAAGGATCTTGAAAAAAACAACAAAATAAAATAAAATTAAGTAAGAGAGAGAGAGAAACAGAAAAAAGCTAATAACGTTGACGAATTGATTGTACGGGTAATTGATGACGCCTATGGCGTCTTGACTGATTGATAATAATCATCATCAAAAGACACACAGGTATATTTGGGTTTGTTGTTGGTTGTCATGAGTACCGAAAATGAAAAAATAAAAATGAAAAATTAAGATGTGATGAGTACATTTTTTTTTTGTTGATCATCATTTCTTAATTGTACATTGGATGCATATTGGTAGATTTTCAATTATCATTATCAACACCTGTCGGCTTGTTTTTTCGTTTTTTTTCATTTCTGTTTGTTGATTGGCAAATGAATTTAATAGTTGTGCAATAGAACAATAAAAAAAAACATAATTATGCGAACAATTTGAATTTGATATTAATTGCTAATTATAAATGTCACGTATTTGTATTACTTTATTTGGTTTTATAATTTTTTTTTCAAATTATGATCATTACCTGATAGTAATTAAAACTAAATTTCTTAGTATCTACTAAAGTGTAGCATAACCTGTTATGTAGTTAATCAATTTGATCTCATTAGCCAGAGAGATAAGACAATGAAAAGAAAGATCTGGAAGAAAAAAAAAAGAAGAGATATTAAAATTATTTGCTAGGCAATTTTTCTAAAATGATATGTAATAATTTTAAGAGTAAAAGTCAACCGGATAATGAAACTTTAAGTTGGAAAATTAATTGTTCATTTTTTGTCATTTTGTTTTTTGTTACAACCCAAATTAGTTTTGATTATCATTAATTATTATTGTTACCAAAATGAAAAATTTCCAAATTTAATGGATTTTTGTTTGGTTGGATTGCTCAAATAAATCACAAAATGATGTTTGGAATGATACAAACAAATATAACCAAAAGGAAATGCCAACAGTGATAATAAATCAATCAATAAAAAAAAAGATTGAAAAAAAATACTGCTGAATAACAATGAAACAAACAAAATTTCGATTGTCATATTTGTACGCCTATTTTTTTAGTGATTGAATTGTTTTTCGGATATATCGTTTTTGCTTGCTTTTATTGATTGATACGATTCCATTCAATTCAATTTTTTTTTTTTGTTCGAAACAAGGCCCGAAGGTTATTCATAGGATGTACTGTATATATTTATCTGTAAAAGAAATATGGGATTATAAGCTTCTGCAAATGATGTTAATGATGATGATGATGACGATTATGATGATGATGATGATGATATGTGATGGACAAAAGAAGGCTGATTCATCTTAAAATCATTAGACCAATGGAAAATCGATTCCTACTGCTGCAGATGATTATTATGTTGAAATAAAAAAAAAGAAGAATCGATAGTCATTTATCGATGATAATAATAATAATAATAATGATGCTGATGATGATTATGAAATCGAACGAAATGAAGCGCGATCGAATTAGAGAAAAAACTAAAAAAATTTTATTTCAACAATTCGTCGAACAAAAGAAACGAAAAGAAAGATGAAAAAAAATGTCATTAGATCATCACAAAAATTATCCGCCCACAAAATCGATTAAATCAAATACGGGAAAAGTTAGAAATAGCGATGGCATTGGCGAAACAAAAAAAATGAAATAAATCATGGACATATTATTGTTTCACCACTATATGTTGGACATCATTGTTTGGGCGATGATCTTTTAATTTTTGTTTTGTTCTTTTTCTTTTTTCGCAAGTAAAAATACATTCATCATGATTTCTTTTGTTTTAAATTTTTATTCATTCATTTGCTTTCTTTCTTCCATGTTCTAAATTTACAATGATCCATTGTTGTTGTTGTTGTTGTTGAAAATGATGAATATAATGATAGTTTAATTGAAGAAGGAAAAAAATGATGAAAATAATTTTCTATTCATACAGTTTGGGAAAAAGCTATAAAATTGATAATAAAAATAAATATTTTTTTCAAAAAGAAAAATAGAAAACACGCACACCGAAGACAACATTTCAATTTAATATTATCATTTCGTTTTCTTTCAAGAATTAAAGTTTGCTAAAAATCGATTATTTCAATGGCCTCGTTTGAATATTCAAAAAAAAAAAAAAAAATAATGCGAATATCATTGTAAAGTATTTAGATTAAATTTTTTTTCCAATTCTTGTTGTTG
>ERZ500997.249-NODE-249-length-14967-cov-5.248726_pt1 | contig 14967 bp, 14 predicted proteins | sample MGYA00248826_ERZ500997 | MGnify/ENA primary metagenome ERZ500997 (study PRJEB25958, sample SAMN03398524) | human skin metagenome | study: EMG produced TPA metagenomics assembly of the Human Skin Microbiome Metagenome (human skin metagenome) data set.
ATTAATTAAATTAATTAAAAAGTTGATTAACAATTTTTTACAATGTCAAATTTTTATTTTTTTTCTCGCTTTTTTCAAAAACATTTATTTTATTTTTACAAATGAAATAATGGATGTGAAAATCTTGTCCGATGATTCGGATGTCGATTTTTTTTTGACTTTTCTGCTTCTTAGTAGGCGAAGAATATCCAGAATAACAACAACAACAAGGCAACAACAACAACAAACAAAAATATATGATTATTTAATGATTATGGTGTTATACTGTTTGTCATTATCATTATGATCGTGATCATTATTATTATTATAATGATCATTACAGAATCTGATTCTGAAATGAACTAAGAATGTAGAGAGAGATAGAGAAATGAAAAGAATCCAAGAATATTCTCCATAATCATAATTTTCAATTTATCCCAATGAAGAAGTTCATATAGTGTATGAATTTTAATGATATTCTTTTGTTGTTGTTTATTTTCGACCGGGGGGTGTGTACGCAAAAGTGGGGGTGGTGGCAAACTATTCACACAAATTGACAGCACTCCCTCTGCCACACGCCCACTGGCATTCGAATCATTTTTTTATTTATCTTCTGGTCTGATTTTTGCTTTTGAAAAAATTCTGACCAAAAAACATTTTTGAAAAAAATGCGCTAACAACCCAAAATATTTATTGATTTCAAATGAAATTTTTCGTTTTTCATTTGATCTATGTGTGGGTGGTAAGATAAGAGTAAAAAAAATCGATATAGAAAAAAACAGAAGCAGAATCCAGTAACTCAAAAAACAACATCATTTCGAAATGAAAATGGAAAAAAGAAAAAAACGGTTAAATGGGATTCACTCATGAATCATGATTCCAACCCGATAAAGAAGAAGATGAAGAAGACATATTTTATCATCGATATTTTCATCATCATCGTTTCTGTTAACCCCGAAGCACACACATAAAGAACAAAAAAGAAATCAATTTCAAACATCAATCCATTTTTCAAATCTTTCGTTTCATTTCATTTCATTTTCGTTCAAGAAGAATATTCTGCGAAATTCAATACCATCTTTCGAATGATGATGATGATGATGATGATGATGACAACTCAATGAATCAAATGATTTTTTTTCTTTCTTTTTTGAAATGATAAATGGATTCACGAACAAACAAAAACAAAAAACGAAGAGAATATAAAAAAATATTCTTGGGAATTTTATTTCATTCATTTTTTTACAGAAAAATTCTTTTAAAAAAATCTATTTTACAAAAATATTCGACTATTTCGACCGAAAAAAGGAAGAGAAAAGAAGAGTAATGCTATTTCGATCCACCATCATTGAAAGGCCACTTAAACTAAATGTTTTTTTTCCATGGATTTTCCATCATTATTGTTGTTGTCGTTGCTTTGTTGTTGTTGTTGTTGTCATCATTCCAGATTGTTGTTGCTGTTGATCAAGATTAATTTGTTTTTGAAAAAAATGACGTAATTGTTTTGATTTTAATTTTTCAGTTGATGCAAGGACACCTTGATGTATATATTTAATATCATTACGTATTTTTGTTATTAATGTTATTAATTGATTTTCTTTTGTACATAAATCGATACTATTGAATACTATTGATGTTGTCGTTGATGTGGATGTAGCCGCAGCCGCCGCTGTTTTCAGATTCGAATGTTCCGAATCTTGTCGCTTAGATTTCAACATGGTCGACTTCGAAAAGTTATTCGATATTTTCTCATCACCACTTTTGACATCTTTTCGTTGTTGTTCGGTAATTAACTGCTGCTGCCGGTTATTATTATCAATCAAATCCATATTACGGATATTCAGATTATGTGAATTTGTATAATAATCACTATTATTATTGAATGCTTCATAATCATCATTTGATTGCTGCGTTGATTGTTCTTGTGATTGCGATTGACCATCATCATCGTTTTTGTTATCAGCAAATTTAATGAGCTCATCATTCGAATTATCCATATTATTTCGAATGAAATTTATCAATTCCATTTTTAAATGTCCAGTTTTCATTTCATTATCTAAATCTTTCAACATTTGTATGGTTAATTTTCGTATTGAATCTTGGCGATTTTCAAAACCATCACCATCATGTTCCAATTCATTTAGGATATTTATCAAATGTATACTATCATCTTTGGTTGTTTGTAATCTTTGTTGTTGTAGTTGTTGATTCGATTCTTGCGAACCATTGTTGTTGTTTTGACAATGGTGAACATCATTGACTAGATTATTGGATGTAAAATTTGTTGCTGTTGCTGTTATCGTTGATTGATTACAAAAACATGATTCGGCGGTTGTTTGTAAATTTTGTGTTAATGATAATATTTCTGGTGTTGTAGAAGAATTATCATGAATAATATTAGCTGTTGTTGTATTATCAGCAATTTGTTGTTGTTTTGATAGCCATTCATTTTGTAAACGTAAACGTATAACTTCTTTAACTAATTGATTACGACATTCTTCTAAATATGTACATTTATGTTGCATACGTTTTAAACGTTCAACTAGATCACATATTGCAACACGTAATGTAAATTCGCTACCACTTGGATTCATTTTCTTCGTTTGTTCGTTTTGTCCGTTGATTGCTGTTATCGTTGAAACAAATGAATTCAGGAATGTTTTTTGATCGTCGTTTGAGATTCGATTCGTTTTTCTTTTTGTTGAAATATTCTATAGCTGGATCATTATCGTCAGCGGGTGAACAAAAAGGAATGACTGATCAGCTGCCAAATAACTTTTTGGGTAATTTTTCTTGATTTTTTCGATTCGGTTGTCGTGTCGAGGATATATTTGGCTAATGAAAAAAAACAGACAGAACAGAAAAAAAATTGAGCAGCTGTATCCACCACCATCCAAAAAGTGCTGCCATCTAACAATTTCGACCGATATCATCGGTTATGGAAAATCGAAAAATGATCTTCTTCTTCGTCGTTTTCGAAAGTTTCATCATCGTTGCTGTTTTTGAAGTTTATTTTTGTTTTTTTGGTTGGAAAATTCTTCATTGAATCTTCATCAAATTTCAATGAAAACAATGATGTTGATGTTGTGAAGATTCTCGCCAAGTTTTTCGTCTTTCGTTTTGTTTTGTCTTACTTCTTTCGTTTTGTCTTTCGTTTTTTGAAGCAATCAACACAATCGAATCGAATGTCTTCGGATAATTCATCGACGATTGATTTGGATGATCAATCGATGATCGATAATCAATCAAAACCTATACCACCACCACCACCTCCACCTCCGCCTCCTTATTTATCATTAACCGAAAAATCATTATCATTATTAGATTCATTTACAATTAAAAGATTGAAATCAATCAATCTGGATGAAGATCAAATTGTTTTATTTGCCTGTCAAAGATTTATTAGCCTATTTCGTTCATTTATAAATGAATATAAATCATTAACATTATTTTCATTATATCATCATTGTGATTCAATCATACAGAATGGTCCTACGTGAGTTTTGTTTATTCAAAATTTGTAATTTCATTTCATTTTTTCCCCCTATTCAGTTGCGGATTAGTTGCATTGAAAATGTCCCTAACATTGATCGATAATGAAATGGATATTGATATTGGAAAATTATATCAAAAAGCACGATCATATGGTTATACACAATTTGGTGAAATGTTTTCAGTTGAAAATATGGTTAAATTCATTTCGAATGAATTTTTATTAACTGTTGAACATTGTTATGATTTAGAACGATCAATGTTTGATGTTGTCAGGCATTTATGTTATCGACAACCAATTCTTGTACCATATGATGCTGATTTTAATTATGAACCTGGCCTGAAACAAGGTAATCGTGCACATTGGGCATTTATTTGTGGTTTTTGTTTATTGGATCCAATCGATATGTGCAATTATCAAAAAATGGGTAAAAAAATTTCATTCAGTGATTATATTATAACAATGAAAAATGATTATAATCAAAATGAAATATCCATATGTCCATTATCGTTGAAACATACAAATTGGTGGTCAATATTTGATTATATAAAACGTTCCATATCTATTGAACGATTATTTGTTTATGCCCGACATGGTACAAGTAAACATTTACAACTATGGAATTATCGAAAATTATGTGAAAGTAATCGTAATTTACAAAAAGTATCCCAAAAAATTTTAAATGATTTTTATCGTAAAAATATGATCTATCCAAATGATGGTCGTTTAGATCAAACACTTTCAAATCAATTTATTATGATTCATGGTTATAATAAATTTTTATAAAATATACAAATTACAAATTCTACAAATTACACACTTGAATATTAAAAAATTTTTACTATTTATAATTTACTCAGAAAATATGTTCAAACTTTTTTTGTTTTGTTTTGTTTTGCTTTCTAAAAATGTTATAATAAAAAAATTTTTTTTTTGCCAAAAATCAATCATAATCTGGTTCAAAATCTTCTTTGTCGATTAATTTTTTGTCATCTTTTTGATCATTATCATCATCATCATCAATCGATTGGTTATTCTTCTTCTTATTCTTATCTTCGGATCGTTCTTTTGATTTATTATGGCTATTTGTTGTTGATGGTTCTTCTTTCAATGATTTTTTATGATTCTGTTGTTGTTGTTGATGGTGGTGATGATGACGATGATGATGTGAATGCTTTTGTTGTTGTTGATGATGATGACCAGAATTTTTTATTTCTTTGGTTTTTATTTCATTTTTATCATCCGCTTCAATTTTTCCTGATTGATGATGTACATCATCATTGCTTTTCTTTACAGCACTAGTCGCTGCTGCTACTGTTGTATTCTGTAAAGATTTTCGTCCATTTCGAATTGTTTCCATTTGATTAAAATGACCATTTTTCTTTTCAACAACATGAGAATTATTCGATGATTCTTTTTGATCTTTGATCAATCGATTATCGTTCAATGTGGTTGTTGTTGTTGTTATTGGTAAATCTTTCGAATGAATTTTCAATTCATTTTCGTTAGCAGCTTTTGCTAAATTATTCTCAACATTGTCATCATCCTCATCATCATTATTTATCCGATACAATTCATCAATTTCATTCAATTCTTTTTGTATTTTAGCACGTTTTTCAGCAAATATAACTAAAAAAAGGAAAAAATTGAGAAAATAAACATAGAACAAAACAAACTCTTACTTCTATATTTATCTTTAGTTTCTTGTGAACGTTTCAATGTTTCAGGTGTATGTTTTGCTGGCATATAGAATATATTTGGTTTAACTTTTGTTTCGATAAAATTTCCCAAATATTGTTGTGATTGTTCCCATTTTTTATGCTATTTTCATCAAGAGAAAGAGAAAAAAGGGTTAATTAATTAATTATTCAGGTAAAATCAAATTCAAATTCAAATTACAATTTCAGCACGTTGTAATTTCATTTCTAAACATTTCATTTGTAAACGTTTTTTAGTTCTTTCTTTGAATAATTTTTCACGTTCATTTTTTAATTGTTCACGTTCCTGTTCATCAGCTTGATCCAATTTTTGTTCAATTTCGGCACGTTTTTGCTAAAATAAATACCAAAAAACAAAATTATGAATTTGAGTGAAGAAAAAATCGAATCAGAAAATATTTACCAAATCTTTACGTTGTGATTGTTCATTTTTAAATTTTTCCAATGTACCAAGTATATGGCCAAACATTCGTCGATTTCTTGACATTGATTTTTTATCCAATTTTTGTTCTTCCAAAACTTGATTTCGATGTTTCATTTCCCATGATGTAGCCACTACTTGTGATTGTAATGAACGTTTATATTGAATTTCATTATCATCATTGTCAACATTGAAATGATCATCGCCGCCAAATTCGTTTCTGTGAATCAAAAAAAAAAGATTTTCAACAAGAATTAACAGCGAAAGCTGGTAGCGAAAAAAATACATACAATTTTCGTTTATTTCCAGCAAACGATGATGATTGACGAAATGATGATGATCTTTGATTATTATTATTACGGCCATTATCATCAAACAATGAACGATTAGGATCTTTACCGGTTATTTTTTTAATATTATCATCAATATCGATTAATGATTTTTCTAATAAATTATATGATGATTCAAGTTTTTCAAATAAGTTCATGATTTTGTTCAATCAATCAATTATTATCAGTGTTCAGTTGTTTATTCGGTAGAAGAGATTCTGAAAAAAGAATATTCTCTTTCTTTCGCTCTTTGGATAACAATTTTTAAAATGAAATTGATTTTTTTTTCTTTGCTTTACTCACTGCAGTTGTTGTTGTTGTTCCAGCAAGCAACCAGAGGCAGTAGCAGCATCGGCAGCAGAAGCAGCAAGAATTTAACCAAAAAAAAAACCGTTCAAAAAGCTCAGGATTTCAGTGGGATTTTGAATGAAAATTAATTAACCACCGTTTTCCACGATGGTTATCTTGATGATCGTAATCTTTTGATTGATAATTTTCGTTTTTTGTTTTTTTTAATGATTGAAAAAATCAAAAGTAAACAGGGGAAAAAAATGATGATCCGAATCTAAAAAAATTCGAATGTCATTTCATTTATGAAGTGACCAAACGCATTGAAAAGATTCATAAATCCAAAACAAACCACGTGGATTTTCTTTTCTTTTTTTTCTCCCGAAATATTTTCAAATAAGAATCACTTTTACCGAAAAAATGACCGATTTATTTGAAGCCGAAATGGCTAAAATTGATGATTATAAACCTGATGAAAAAATGGATGACAATTCACAATTTACGACCGTAGTGAATAAAAAATCTAAACGTAAACGTAAACACGATGAAATGGAAGTCGATGATAAAACCGTGAAGAAATCCTTGCCAAAATTACCAAATTTTAAACCTGTTGATGAAAGTTCAACGGTAAGTTTTTCTAATCTTATCTGAATTATGGCTAGAACAATTTTTGTTTCTGTATTTTTTCATTGAATAGAATTCTGGAATTGAATTTCGACGAATACAGGTTCCATTGAATCGTTATAAATCATTGAAAGAAAATTGGTTGAAAATATTTACACCGATTGTTGAACATCTTAAACTACAGATGCGTTTTAATTTTCATACAAAATGTGTTGAAATTCGTACACCACCTGGATTGAATATTGATTCGGATAAATGTAATATACAAAAAGCAGCCGATTTTATCCAAGCATTTATTTTAGGATTTGAAATTGAAGATGCCGTAGCTTTGATTCGTTTGGATGAATTGTTTATCGAATCATTCGAAATACAAGATGGTATGTTTGTTGTTGTTGTTTTTTTAACCCTGAATTGATTCAATTTGAACTTTTTTCATTTTAAAAAACAAAAAAGTAAAACGATTAAAAGGTGATCATCTAAGTCGTGCAATTGGTCGTATTGCCGGTTCGAATGGTCGTATTAAATTTACCATTGAAAATATTACCAAAACTCGTATAGTTTTAGCGGATACGAAAATTCATATACTTGGATCTTATAATAATATTCGTGCTGCACGTACAGCAATTTGTAATCTAATTCTTGGTAGTCCACCATCAAAAGTATTTGGTAATATGAGACAATTGGCTAATCGTTTGATTGAACAATTTTGAAACAACAATCCTGATCCCTATAATAATCAAATTGTCTTTCCTTTTTTTTTTGTTTGTTTTTCTTTATTTAAAAAAATAAAATTTGATTAAAAAAATTTCAATTGTAAATGTTGTTACTAGATGGCGCTTTTGACCAACCAAAAAAAAGGAAGTGTTTCGTTATAATATTCAAAAAAAAAACCAAACCAACAATCAAAACGACAAACTTTAATTTTTTTTTCTTTGTTTCAACAATGTTAAGTTATTTTTTTTTCAAACAAAGCACACCATCTCATCGATTACTCACCGAACATTAGTCATTTTTGCAATTTGATTTTTTTGATTGTTTTTTTGCGTATAAATTTCATTGATTTTTTTTGTTTCTGATCGCAATTTTTGTTGGATTTTTGATTTTTGATTTTTTTCGATTCGCTCGCTCACCCAATAGCAAAACCAAAAAAATCATGAGTTTTCGTGGCCGATCTCGTCCACGTTTTGGTTTTCGTGGTGCAATTTCATCATCTAGACGATCATCAACACCCGAACCACGATCACCACCACCGCCAACAGTATTATCACGGATTCAAGGTTTTTTCCCCTTATTTTTTGAAACATTTTTTTTTTCTGAAAATTTTCTTTCATTTTTTATTTTGCAGAAATTGAAGAAAAAACGACCCGTATTACATCGGTTAGTTCGGCAATTTTATCATCATCATCATCATCATTATCATTACCGTCAACAATTCAATCTCGTGAACAATCTCTTGAACCACAGCAACAACAACAACGACGACCAACATCACGGAATATTCCAGCAGCTCGTTCGACTGGAGGAACTACTCGATATCAACGACCAGATTATTCTAAATATCCTGAAACACGTGATTATCCTATTGTACGTACAAGTGAAAATGAACCGGGTAAACATGGTCGTAAAATTGAATTATTGGCTAATTTTATGTTGCTCAATGTTCAACCAACAATTGTTCATCAATATGATTTGAATTTTCGTTTTAAAAACGGCGAACAACAATCGGGTACCGTAATACCGATTGCTGAAAATGAACGAATGCAAAAATTTTTTGCACGTATCATTCCACAATTGGTAGCGAAATTCATTCAAATTAATGATAATGTTTTTGCTCGTTTATCACAATATGTTTATGATAATGGTAAAAATATTTATACAACCGAATTGATTAATACCGGAATTCTTTGTAAAGAATTTTCCGATGATATTAATGGCCGTAAAAAAGAATTTTTGGTTGAAATATCAAAAGTACAAACTATTGATCTATCACAAATACCGGAATATTATTCCGGTCGAATTTCCAACATATCTGAAGTGGCAATAAATTTTCTGGAAATTTTGCTACAAAATATTTGTTTGAAAAAATATCAATTTCATCGTCGTAATCTATATGATTGTCAGAATGGTTTAATACGTGGACCAAAACAATTCATACAATTTGTACAAGGTTTTAGTACGGCTGTACATCGTACTCAGTTTGGTCCATCATTAAATTTACATTTGAAAACATCCTGTATGATATCATTATCAGCTGAAACTCTAATTCAATTGATTGCAATGTTATTGGATGGTCGTGATCCACGACAATTAACATCATCATCATCATCATCAAGAGATTTGGAACGTATAAATAAAATTTTACGTGGTTTAGATGTATATTCTCGGCATATGGGCCGTAGAATGAATTATAAAATTAAAGGAATTTTATCACGAAAACCAAATGAATTGTCGTTTGAAATGAGACAAAATGGTAATGGTTCTGGTGGTGATGGTGATGGTCAAGAAGTACGATCGATTACAATCAAAGATTATTTTATGGAAAAATATCAAATTGAATTGAATAATGATTATCCGGTTGTACAATTGATTGGTAGACCGAATTTTTATATGCCATCAGAGCTATTGATAATGAGTGAAAAACAATTTTTAAATACAACAAAAATTGATTCATCGATTCAAAATGATCTTTTACATTCATCCACACATAAACCATTGATTTATTTAAATAATGTTACACGTTTTGCCAATGAAATTGCCGAAATAGATCCTGAACGTATGAATCATTTTGGTGTTGATTTACAACCACGACCAGTACGTTTTTTTGGTCGTATATTTGATCCAATACGTTGTATTGGTAATCAACGTAATGATCGTTTTGCATCAACAATCAGTACTGCTGGTGGTAATTCATCATCAGCTGCAAAATGGGCATTTTTTAGTTTTGATGAACGTTTTAATCGTCGTGATATTGATTCATTTGTTCATGAACTTAAACAAACTAGTCGTCGTTTTGGTTTGGATTTATCTAATTGTTTGGAACAACAATTAGTACCAATTAATCAACAAAATTTAAATGATGTTGGAAATGTTTTTGCTAATATTTTACAACATTTACCATCTTGTAATTTGTTGATAATTGCATTACCACAAAGTAAGAAAAACCTAGAATATTCTGTCACTATATTAACGCGATATATTCTCTCTTCTTTTAGTTTCCTTATTGTATAACATGGTTAAACATTTTGGTGATCAAAAATTCGGTATCGTTACACAATGTTTGAATGTTGAAAAAGCTAAACGTCGTAATCGTGGTTATGTAGAAAATTTATTATTGAAAATAAACGGGAAACTTGGTGGCCAAAATAGCTATATTGATTTGAATGTATTGAAAGCATTACCATTGGATCCGAAAAAAACAATGGCCATCGGTATTGATGTTAATCATCCTGGTATTGGTGAAAAAATTCAAAGTTCAATTGCCTGTACAATCGGTAGTCTGGATCAACATTTTACACGTTATACGGCAAGTGTCCGGGCACAAAAACAAGAAAAAATCGAAATGATTTCTGTACTTGAAGAAATGATTAATGAATTATTGATTGAATATGAAAAATATAATAAATATTTACCGGAAAATTTTATTATATTTCGTGATGGTATTGGTGATGGACAATTTTTATTGGCACAAAATGAAATTGATCAAATTCGTCGTTCTATTCGTCAAAAAGTGAGAAATGGTAAACTAATGTATATCGTAACACAAAAACGTCATCAAACACGTTTTGTTTTATCAAAACCCGCTGGTTCAATGGATCGTCCTATTTATAATGTACCATCTGGTACAATTGTTGATCATACAATTATCGATCCAAATTATCATATGTTTTATATCAATTCACATTTTTCACCATTGGTAAGTGTTATTTGCTGTTTGTGTGTTTACCTGATGATAATGTTTAAATAACCAATAATAGGGAACATCACGTCCATTGAAATATGTTGTTTTACATAATGATTATGAACGACGACAAATGAGTCAGGATGATATACAGAAATTTTGTTTCTATCTTTGTCATAATTGTACACGTTATCGTGGTGGACCAATTGCAATGCCTGTACCGGTTCGTTATGCTGATCTTTGTGCTTATCGTTCAAAATTACATTTAGAAGGACAACATGCAAGTAGACAAATACCGTTAGAATGTCAAGAAGAATTTGAACGTCATATTATTCAACAATTGAACAAATTGGTCAAATTGAATGATAAAATTAAAAATACGCTTTTTTATTGTTAATCAAAACAAAACAAACAAACAAACAACAATAATATTCTAATATAATCAACACTGCCAAAACAAAACAAAATATTTTGAATTCAATTAAAATTAAATAAATGTATTTTGTTATCATTTTCAAAGATAAAATCCACTTGTTGCATTCCTTTTTTATTTTGATTGATTCGAATGATATGTTTGGGAATTTAAAAAAATGATATGTGGCGCCATACAACGGCGGTAATTTGTTAGTGTCCGCACTCATTCATGAAAACAACAACAAACAAACAAAACTCGGAGAAATCCATTGAATTTTTTTTTCTCTCTTCTTACAGAAGAAACTTCTTTTAATCAACCTGAACACCAAAAAACAAAAAAACTCAATCTTCTCACCATTATCAATTTTTGGTTGTTTCAACCGAAAAACAATTTAAATTCATGTCATATATTAATCCATGTCGTCAAAAATCATTGTGACATAAATTTGAAAAAGAGAGAACGAAAGAAAGAGAGAATCATTTATCAACAATAACAATAGGCAGCAATAACAACAAAAAAAAGTGACGTAATATATTGGTGTTGATCTACTTTGAAGGTTTTTTTTGTTTGTTTGGATCTTTTTCTTGTTTTGGTTGACGAATTTTTTTTACTTCAATCACTCATTTCGTCTACAGGTTGCTCTATATTTTTGCTTTTTTCGAAGGGGGGTATGTTTGTATTTTTTTATTGATTTTTTAAAAATTTTAAATTCTTTTTTTTTGGCTCGAAAAACAGAATAATGTTGGAACCAATTCGTCATATAATAAGCCGTCAACGTAATATACTTGCATCATCAAGTATAAGACGAAAAGAAATACTGCAAAGTGTACAATTTAATTTTGAAATTATACGACCAGAATTTGAAGAAAATTTGGATAAAAATTCATTTACGCATCCATGTGAATATGTAAAAGAAAATGCTAAACAAAAAGCATTATCAGTTTGGCGTCAATTAGCCCGAAATAATGATAATAATAATGTTGCCGATTTAGTTATTGGTTGTGATACGGTTGTAACATTGGATGAAAAAATTTATGAAAAACCAAAAGATGATTCGGATGCAATACGTATGTTAATGAAATTAAGTGGTCGTACACATACGGTATTTACCGGTGTTGCTTTGATAACTAGATCTAAATCAATATCATCATCAACGTTGACCACCAATATTGCTGATCAACAACAACAACAACAGCAACAAACATTATCAACAACGATGGCAATACAACCGCAACAGATGAAAAAATCATCATCATTATTATGTATAGATGGTGATGATTATTTAGTAACAACATTTCATGAAGCAACTGATGTTACCATTTCAGAAATGGATAAAACAATTATTGAATCATATGTTAAAACGGGTGAACCATTAGATAAAGCTGGTAGTTATGGTATACAAGGTATTGGTGCAACATTAATCGAATCAATACGTGGTGATTATTTTAATGTTGTCGGTTTACCATTACATCGTTTAGCTAAAGAATTATATTATATGTATACAGAATGATGAATAATAATAACATTCTTCTTGAATCAAATCTTTTCAAAAATTGTTTGTTTTGTTTTTTTTATTCCATCCAAAAAACATATAATCAACAAATGAAATAATTGGACCAAACATCATGCATTTTTATCTATCCAATACACAGACACACACACACACACACTAGTCTTCATTACATAATCAAATTTATTTTTTTTCGATTTGATTTTTAATTTTTGAGAAAATAAATTTATTTTTTTTATAATACAAAATAAGAATTATCACAATTACGACCGATAGATGGCGTTAGAAAACCAAGTGGTGATTTTACAAAAAAATTCATTCGAATTCGAATTGTTTATCGCCGAAAAAAAAAACAAAATGATGATGATGATGGTTACGGTAAAGGACTTCATCCGATAAAATTCCATTTCAATGATGATGATGATAAGTAGATCAGTAGATTGTAAAGATTATTGATTAATTAACAATGTATTCGCCATTTTAATTATCAATGACGAAAAAACCAAACATTTTCCGGTTGTTCTTCATCATCATCAAACGTACTGATTATTGGCCATGTATATGTGGTCGTTGTCGTCGTCGTCGTTGTATCATTCATTAATGATGTTTTTATAATGTTGTTATCGGTATCCATGGTCATTTTATATTGGCCATCATCATAATCATTGAATGATAATAATGTTGATTGAATAAATATAATGGCCATGATCATCGATACAAGACCAATGGTTATTAATATCAATATGAATATAATGAAATAGATTTCCATTATTAATTTACAACAAAAAAAATGATGAATGGTAAGTAGAAATGAAGGTGATTGATGATTTTTTATTTTATTACTATAGACTTCATTAATTAACCAATTAATTAATCAAATCTTTTGATTTATTTTCATATGTTTTTGATTATTATTAATATTATTCTGAAAATTTAGAACAAAACAAACATTTTTGTTGTTGTTGTTGTTGTTATTTTTTTTTTCAATCGAATGATGATCGCAAAATATCTTGTCCAAATAATGATAATAAGGCCATTTTGGCGAAACGATGATGATGAAGAAGAAGAATGATTAAAAGCAATGCTTGACAACAATAATCTTCGATTTTGGATGATAATGATGAATTTGACAATTGTAACCAAACAAACAAACAAACTGATGATGATGGCAAAAAAAAATGAAGAAGTAAAAATATATAATGAACCAGCTTGAACAACCAAAAAAGAAAAAAAATTTGTCAAAAAAAAACAAACTAAAAATAGATCTAAAAACAAAATCCAGCAAAACAAATTTGAAATTATTGGTTGCCTAGAATGATGACGACAATTGGAGGAAAAGAAAATATGGATGCCACTCTCAATGAATGAATGATGAACAACGACAATCGGTATTCGGATTTATGAAACGGGTTCGGTTATAACTTCATCATAACCAACAGCAGCAACTGATAATCCATTTTTTTACTCCATTGGAAAATTCAAATTTCAAAAAATTTACCTTGATTTCATTTTGGTGAAATGATGAATGATTCAACAGGATTTTCATCGAATCAATGTAAAATTAGATCAAATTCTATGATAATAACCTGAATATTTTTTTTGAATATTCATTCAAATTGAATATTCCATGACTGAGCATAAAGAATCGAAACAACAAAAAAATCAATGAGAAATAAAATTATTTTTATTTTATCGAAATAATCATAACAACAAAAAAAAAAATACAAATGATAATTGAAATGAATGATTAATGAAAAATTTTTTTTTTTGTCTGGACAAGGCGCATGCGCGTTGTCATATGCGTAACAACAATTTTTTTGTTTCAAATTTTTAAAATGTTTTTTTTTTTATTATTATTTTTTGTTTTTCAAAAATTTGAATTTTAAAAATTCTTTCAAAAAAAAATTAAATAAATAAATAAACAAAAATCATCTCGTTCGTCGTCGTTTTAAATCGAATATAACAATATTTCTTTCTGAGTGTTTTGTGTCAAAGAAAAAAAAACGAAACGAATAATTTACAAACGACACCGGTTTTGTAGTTATTATTATTTTTTTTTTGTAGTTTTCGTTTTACATAGAGTTGATGTTATAAACATAAAAATTTTACAATGTTTTTTTTGTTTCATAAATAAATCAATGAATGAAGAGAATATGAATTCATAAAATTAACAACAAGAAGGAGAGAGAGAAAAAAGGGTAAAAGAATTGTATGTGTAAAGAGCAAAAAAAAAAAAAAAAAAAAAAAAAATAAAAATATTTTTTTATATTGTAAAATTAGGGAAAAAAAAAA
>ERZ500997.250-NODE-250-length-14912-cov-7.584708_pt1 | contig 14912 bp, 15 predicted proteins | sample MGYA00248826_ERZ500997 | MGnify/ENA primary metagenome ERZ500997 (study PRJEB25958, sample SAMN03398524) | human skin metagenome | study: EMG produced TPA metagenomics assembly of the Human Skin Microbiome Metagenome (human skin metagenome) data set.
ATATATCAATGTTCGTTTATTATCATGAAATTATTGATTGTGATATTAAAATGGTTCAAAACTAAGAACATAGCTAAATAGTGAATTTTTTTCAATTCAAAAAAGCTGAAATGAAACGTCAAAATGTTCATACCATAACATGATGGTGCCATAAAACTAAATATATTGTGTGATTTGATAGAAATTTAAAATATGAGAAATTTGAAATGCTGAATGAATGAAAAATTGTAGGTGTAATGATAAAGAAAGAAGAAATGACGTGTTGAGAAAAAAAATTATCCGATGATTAATTCATGAATGTTCATTATTCTTTAGATGTATCGATGATGAATGTAGTGTTACCATCCGGTGTTGTAATTGTACCATTTTCATCAACCGAAATAGCCAGATTAAGCCTTTGTAGGGTTTCAGCATCTAATATTAATGACCCATCTTCATTGATACATTCCGGTGGCAAGACAATGGCCTGAGACCCATTCGGATCATCCGAATCAATAATTTGATGTGTAACCTGATGATCATCACCATCTTGCTGGATTAGAACGGTCGTTGTTGCTTCAGTTTCAGAATTTGCAGCCACAACCACTTCAGCGCCGTGATTATCATTTGATGTTGGTGGTTGTTGGTTTTCTTCAACCACATGCTGAACTGATGCAGTAGTTTCATCATTCACCTGTTCAATTACTTCAATAGCAGCGGCTGTCTCGTCTTGTTCATTTGTTGGTAAGATTTTATGCTCCTGTTTCATATTGTTAGCCGATTCTTGTTGTTCTTGTTGTGCAACATCTACAATGTTTGCAAATGCTGATTGTTGTGATTGTTCGTCAATAACTTCCATTTGTACATCTTCTACAGCCGGTGTAAAATTCAATGAATTGATAACATCCTGTACTTCCATGCCTTTTGGTGCAGTAATTTCCATCAATTCGCCTGTCGATTGATTCAATATCATGATCAATTGTGTATCTTCATCAACAGGTTGTTGACCGTGGAATGCAGGTAAATCGATCATTTGCTGTTCAATAGGTTGTTGTGGTTTTTTCGGTGATGCACGTCTTCGTGCAGGCATTTTATTAGGGGTAGTGATCGCTTTGGCCTGTGCCGTAGCTTTTGAAGCCAATTCCAATAGTTTATTTTGATCACCATTGTTTGGATATTTTGGTGCGCATTTATGCAGGCTCAAATCTTTGGTCGAGCGAAATAGATTGTTACAATGACCACATTTGATTACACTGTTCGATAACATTGGTTGTGCAGTAGATTTAGAACGCTGTAAAACACTTGGACTGGGACGAGCTTGATTCTGATATTGAATCGTTGCTCGACCCATTTGATTTGAGCGTGAAACAACATGTGGATTCCTAGGCATCGGTTGATGCGAACGAAGATGCGAAGTTAGCATAGCGAAATTCCAGAATGCTAAACACAACGATTATTTAAATTATTCAAAAAATTCACAAATAACCTGCTGAACTCACCTTGTCCACAGACGGTACATTTATGTTCACTTTTATGTCCACGATAATGCGTAACCAACATTGAACGTGTGGCGATCATGCGATTACAATCCGACCAATTACATTCGATTGGATCTTGATGTACTTCCATGTGAGCGTTCAATCGTTCGCGATTATAGAATTTTTTAACACATTTTTTGCATTCAAATGTATAACCATGTATAACAAAATGAGCCATTATATCATTCTGACATTCACCACAATCCTCACAAAGAAGAAGTTTTTCGGCATGAGAATTCTGTATGTGCGCTCGTCGCGAACCTAAAAACGCATAGATGAAAACAAAATTAAACAATCATAACCAAATTAAATTAAATCATAACTTACTTGGTGTTGCGGTAGTTATGCCACAATAAGTGCAAACATATTGATGAGATTCTGTTTCCAGATGATGAACATAAGATTCTTTCATCCCGAAAAACGTGTGGCATGCTTTGCATTTGAAATTTCGAGGCTCAGTACGATGGAAATGTCCAGAAGCAGTGAATTTGTTAATATGTTGATCGGTAATCAAATGTGAAGTTAGTTCTTCATCGCTAGCAAAATAAATGTCACAATATGCACAGACGAACACCTCGTCAGGATGAGAAATGATCGTCTTCTGATTGTGACCAGTTTCATTTATATGTTGCTATGAATAATATGAAATTTCAATGATTAATACCATTAGACTAATCAATTTGATAGCTAAAATACATACCATAAAATCTTCAAAATCTTTAAAATTCATTTTACAAGAAGTTATAACGCATTGATACATTTTTTCCATTTTATGGTGATTGACCATATGCAAATAATATAGTTGATAAACTTTAACCATCTGGTCGCAAATTCGGCACCAATGGCCAACATAGGTTTTTATCTGAGCTCGTTTTAAATCATCGTCATTTATGACATCATTGATGGTTAATAAACCATTCGAGCTTGTATCACCAAAATTGTTCTTATTTAATTCAGTTGCTGTTTCGATCGGCACCCATTGTTTGTGTTCATGATGAAGATGAAGATCATACGCCTCTTGACTTTCCAATCGTGCATTACAAAAATAACAAAGACATTCCTCTTCAGAGAGTGATGAACAGTCCAAATTAGGAACAAAACGAAGATCCGATTTCTCTGGCTTAAGACCGGCAACCGCACAATTTTGTGCATGTGTAAGCAATTCTTTACCTTTACCACAACTTTGTCGACAAGCGACACAAGAATAATCGGCTGGTCCCGTTTGTACCATATGTGATTGTTGAATATGTTTTTGCAAACGTTCAACACCGATCAATAAGCCATGACAATAGTAACATTGATAATTCTGTCCAGAGCTATGCAACATGTGTTTCGCTTTAAAATGTGTTCGAAGACGATTCTCATCTTTTGTGACCAATACACATGATTTGCAACGATAAGTTTTTAAACTATGTTTGTTTTTCATATGTTTATGATGCGTATCAAAATCTGATGATTGTTCTTTACATTTACTGCAATAGAAAAAATGATGCATTTGCATGATTTCTTCTTGTTCCATCATGATAACCTGAATTATTTTTTTTCAAAATTAATTTGCAACCTTTTAACAATCGAATCAGAAAATCTTACCTCTTTATTATGTTTTTGGGAATAATGTTCCTTCATTTCACCAATATCGCTAAGACGTGTGTCACAGTATTGACATGGCGAGTTCAAACTAAGCGAACTAGAGTTGTTAAATTGATTGAGGATCATTTTGGGTAAACAAATAAAAACAATATCTTCAGAAAATTTGGCATGACCAATGTCGACATCTAATTCATGCAATGATTGATAATGCAATAGAATATCCTTTTCTTCTTTCGTACCAAAATTGACATCGATTCCTTTGCAAAGCAAACAAACGAATCGAGTAGCATTGACGGGTGAAATTATTTGCCTGATCGAAAGAAATTAAATTTTTCAAATTCTATTTTAAGACTATAAAAAAAAGGAATTCAGTACCTGAACAAATAATTTTCTTCTTCTTTATCAACAGAAATAGCCAAAGGAAGCGGAAGCTCAGAATGAACCAAAAGAATTTTATCGGGTAATTTTTCCATATGGGCATCCTGAACACCATCATTGTGGATACAATCTTCGATTTCTGGTAATGTATCAAGATATTTACTCAACGAAACTGGTTTCTTAATTGATGGACCTTTCGAAACATTTGATACGTTGGTAGCCGGTGTACTGATGGTTGGCTTTAAAATGGTTGGAACTTTAATCGTTCCGGTAGCGGCTGTTGCCGTTGTCATCGTCGTAGATGGAGATGTTGTAACGGATGCTGTTAAAGTATTGGACACTTGATTTTTCGTTGTAGTAACTGTTGTTGGTGGTGTATTTGTCGATATTGTGATCGTTTGCGTTTTCGACATTCCTATTGGATGCATTGTGGAAGATGATCGAGTAACAACTACGGCTGCTGTTTTTTCTGCCGATGAGGCTGTTGTTAATGTGACTCTGACGGGCGATTTCGATTTTTCCGTTACAAGGGCTGTAGTTGTAGCTGTAGGGCTCACAGCAGCATTAACAACTACAGGTTCTGTCGATTTTCTTCTTGCTGCTACACGTGCTCCTCTTGCTGTTTGCGGTTGTTCCGTTTCATCATGTGTTGTATCCTTTTTTTCGATTGCCTCGTCAACCGTTGAGACTGCATTTTCTGTTGTAACATCTTCAATTGTGGTTGTTTCAGAAGAATCTTTATCTGAAGCTTTTACTACAGGTGTATCAACTACAGTTTTTGGCTTGGCCATTGATGTTGCTACTTTTGGGGTATTAGTAATGGCAATTTTTTTCTTTGGTGGTTCTACTTTTATCGGGAAACCATCGGGCATATTGACAATCATTTTCTTATCGTCATTCGCATCGGATTTTGGATTTTTATCAGGTAAAGTTGTTGCTGGCGACCTCAGTATAGCAGGTTTCTTTCGATTATCCATTTTTGCCGTTTTATTGTTATCATCAACTTTTGAACGCCTTGTAGATACAGGTGGTGGTGAATAACGCCACGATGATTTCAATGTATCACGACGACGAAGTGAGCCTCCTTGAGCCATGATGCCACGTTGTGTTGGATCTTGGGCCGGTACATATTTTTCATCAAGAGGTATCTCTGATTTTCGTTTACGGCCACGTCTTCGTTGTCCAGTGGATTCATCATCTTCACCTTTAGAATCTATCGGATCGTTTGTATCCGATTGTGAAGTATCACCACTACCTTTACCCGTTTCTTCATCCATTTCGTCATTATTCATATCCTCTTTTTTAATATCATCAGAAATATCAGGATTACGTTTACGGGGGCTAGCTCGCAAACCAGGTCGGCTTACTTTTGCCCGAGGTTTTGGACGAGGCATCTCTATATAATTTTAATTTATAAAACATAAAAAAATTTTATAAAAACTGTGGAAATAATTTAAAGATAAAAAAAATGCATTCGGAAAAATTCAAAATTCGAGGGCAATAAATTGAAAGATTCAAATATTTGTATACTATCGATAAAGCGAATTCAATACAAACAATCGATAGTATGTATACGATTTCGAAATGAATAACAAATTCGAAAAAACATACAATGAACGGTAGAAAGATACAGAATATGTGTACCGCTGTGGATATTTTGCCGATAAAAAAGCCGTTGTGAATAAGAAAAAGAGATAGAGCGCGCGCAATGCAATGGGGGGTTGTGATATACAGCAATCAGGTTGCTACATGCACGAACAAAAATACAAGCCGAGCACAATGAACGAGAAAATGAGCCATGAGACGCCATAGTGAAATCACATAGTTCATGAACGACCCTTAAAAAAGTTGATTCTTTGCCCTATTGTATATGAATTCAACTTGAGAGATTTGGATCGAACAATTATTTGACATATGGATTGATTATTCGAATGATGACAATTGATGAAGAATTTTCAACATTATATATTCGATTAAATGAAATACATCCGATAAGCGAAATAGACAATAAACATGCTTGTTATTGTTCATTTGAGTACTCAATGATCACAGTCGGCCTATTGCCAATGCTTTCAATAGCTAAAATGATTTAATTAATGACTTAACAAATAGAAATATGGATATCAAACAATAATAATGACACAAACCTTCAATTACAATTCAATTGGAACAATTTTCCGGAGCAAAATTAATTAAATTTGATGAAAATTTGTTTTTTTAATCAAGAGCTTTGAAACTGTCCTTTCGCTGAGAATGTGACGCACTCACACTAGCCCTACCTCTAAATGCTAGTAGTAAATTTACTTGCCTCTACAACTTTTTACAAAAAATAATCACAAAGACTTTCATATAGTATAGGACAAATTTTAAAGAATTTGAAATTTTTCACCGAAAAACAATAGCATTTAGATTAATATTTGTACAAAAATTGAATTGATGATGATTAATTAGGTGTACTTATTAAACCATCTATGATCGTATGGGCTAATCCAATTGTGGCAGCCATTCATATTCAATTTAACTACTCGTTCATAATTGATCGGATTTATATTTTTTCTTTCAATTTCATCTTCTTCTTGTTTCCATTGTTCCAGAATTTCTTTCGATATAACAAAAGCATCGCATGGTAATCGAGAAACAATTGATTCAAGGAAATAGGCACAATCATCCAATTCAATATGTCCACCGACTTCGACGATAACCGATCCAGCTCTTACCGGGGTCACATAGTGGTGTATAGGTGATTTACCACCACCCATTCGCTTTCCTTGAGCCTAATGTCCGGAGGAAAAAAACAATAGTCAGTTTCAATCAAAGATAAAATTTCTAAAGTTTTTTTTTCATGAAAAGACCTTTTTCACCACTGGTTTCCAAGGCGATTCTATACGCCACACGGCAAACATTTTTTTAACATCCATATGTTTGTTAATAACATCACGAATAAGATTAATATGATTAATGGTGAAATGGGCACCAGAAACAGCCTAGAAAAAATTAATTATGTGAAAATTTGTAATAAATATCATTTTGGAAAAAATCGTAATCAAATACCATTATACCGAATTGCCCATAAATAAGATCATTATTGATTAATTCTGGACCGCGAATATCAGCCAAACGACGTGATGATTTACGTGGTTCGATACCATGCCAGTTTGGTACCGGACTCATCGGTATTAATGTACGTTCCTCAATTGGTGGCATTGGTATATCTGAAAATAATCCAATCATTTACAAATATTACAAACAATGCAATGATGAAAATATACGTGAAAAATCCGGTAATGTTCGCCACATTTTTCGACCACGAATCTGTTGTGAATATATGACTGATGGCCTTGATATTGCCAATAGATTGGAAATATTTTTCGAAACGAATAATCGACAAGCCATTTTGCAACAAACAGAATTTCAACATGTGATTCGTGTTTGTGTATGCAGAATGATATCTATGGACAACACTCAATGTATGCATGCATGTGTTCGATTTGATCAATTCAAAATGTTTTCATTTCGAAGCGTGCTTTTTTCCCATCAGACGACATGAAAGAAACGGTGGAAAGTGCTGTTCTTGAAAAATTTCATCGTGCTCAAGAATTATCATCGATTCTGAAGAAGGATAGTGAAGAACAAACAAATCAAGATGTAAAACGACAAGCTGAAGAAGTATTAGATGAATTTGATGACATACAAAAACAACGTCAGAATAATCTGAAGAAGACAAAGAAACAATTCAAAAAACAACAACAGCAAAATAAACAAGAATCCGAACCAACGAACAAAGAGAGAAAATCCGAAAAAGCTCTTGCATATTTAAAACAATGGAAAAAACATCGTGATGATTGGAAATTTAAAAAAATTCTACATATTTGGTTATTGAAAAATTGGAAAGATTTAGATAAATTTCCCGATAAACGATTTAAAATTTTTCTCAAATATCTTCATGCACAAAATAGCCATAGCCATGCTTTATTAAGAATTCGGCAAGAAGCCCAACAAATGATTGATGATGAATCCATAGAAGAATCGATTCGTGAACGTTCACGATCCATATTACAATGGTTGCCATAAATTCATGTTGTGGTGACGGACCATCTTTTTTCATCGATGCAAATTTTTCCTTTACAGTTGTAATCATATATTTCATTTGTTTAGTGATCATTTTTTGTATACTCGCAAGACGTAATTAAAAAATTTTTTATTCAATTTTTGTTATTCGTTTTTAAAATACAAAAAAAAAATCATTTTTGTTGTCGAGGTGCATTACGAGCACCATCATTCGATTTTTGCATACCAAAACGTGTTGGTGGTGTACGGATCTTACGATCTTCTTTGGATCGATTACGAACAATTTTCGAATGGATAGCACACGAAACACAGTACTGAAGTTTTGCATACAATTTCGGCAATGGATAGGCTAAAATGAATTGAAAACATTTGTTAATTTTTGTTCATTTCGAGAATAAAAGTGAAAACTTACAATCATAAACTGATGCTTCAGTTATATCTCGAACGGCCGCCGCTTCTACAATGTTTTTGACAACAAATTTTTTGATTGCCTTATCCTTTGGCACACATCGTGCACAATTTGTACATCGAACCGATTTTACATGACCACGGCCTTTCTTTGATCGTCCATTATTACGGCGTTTTTTAGTCTAATCAAAGATAATGTTAATTAGAAAAAATTTTCAAAAACATCAAATTTACCATTTTGGATTAATTTTATTTATAAAAAATTGAAAAAAAAACTTCGAAAACAAAACACACGGTTAAAAGTAAAAGGAAAAAGGAAACTGCTTGCCACAGCCACACAAGCACATGCTTCAAGCTTTTTAAAAAACAGTCACAGATGGCGCCAGAACAAGAATTCAGGGTTGTCATTATAAAATGTAAAATTTGAATTACAAATGGAGGAAAAAAATTTAGTTTTTTTTCAAAGAATTGATTGACGATTTATGAGGAATTAAAACCTATAAATTATCCGAATAATAAATTCGTAAGTCTGGCGCACTTTTCATCGATTATTTTTTATTTCATCAGGCCTAATTATCCGTCGTCGTGGCAACAAAAATTTTCGAGAAAAACAAATTTTAAAATTTGCTAAAAAACAAACAGATTTTTCAGAAAAATAAGATAAAATGTTGCCCTCAATTTTTATCACAATTCATTCGACAACATTAAGTGGTGAAAAATAACACTCAGAACAACAATGGAAAGATCCAGTTTTTTCATTATCACTTTATTATCATTAAATCAGATTATTCTTGGTGAAGCTTTTCTCGAAGGTTTTGCCCATTCCATAAGTAATATGAATGAACAATTGTCAAAATTCATGGAAGGCTTACAAGAAAGTGTCGATTCATGGGCAGATAAAGTATTGGATAATGCAAAAACCGAAGAATGTTTCTTCATCTGTCCAAAAGGTCTGGATCCAATGCATAGACCAAATTATACCTATACGCCTGTCGGTTGTATCACATTTGGAATGCAGGTTTGTTTTAATCAAATTTTTCAGAACAAATGAATCATCTAAAAATATTTATTTTACAAAAATAGGTTAAAGCAGAAGATTTACCATCGAAAACAATGAAAACATGTTGTGATCAACAACAACTATGCTATCATCGTTGTAATTCAACTAAAATCGAATGTGATAATCGATTTCAACAATGTCTACATGATCAATGTATTGAGATAAGTCATGATAGTAAACAAGTGCTTGGTAAGAATGTTTAATTTTACATTTGATTATGAAATTTGATTTTCTCTTCTCTTAATTTCAACATAGTTTGTGAAACAGCAACAAAATTACTGCTAATGGGAATATTATCATTTGGTTGTAAGACATTTAAAGATGCTCAACGTGAAGCATGTATTTGTCCTCCGATGGAAAAATCGATTGTAGCAGAATTATAAAATAAATGTTAAGATTATTACATTCATATCAACAATATACTTGATGATTGTCATTATTTTATGAAAATGAAAATTTATTTCGAAATTAAAGACAAATATTGATCCATTTTTTTCTTTTTTTTTTTGTTTTTGTTTCGGTAGAATAAAATAAAAGGTAAATGTTTTTCGTTAGTATTTTTCAAGCAAAACCTGAGAGAAAAAAATCGATTTAATTTTAAGAATTCTTCATTATGTCAAAACACTCTATTCTATATGGCGCCATCTCCAAAAGAAATATATTGGTTATTTTTAGATTTCACCACCCATATTTTTCTGGTTTACTTTTTTTTTGTTTTTATTATTGTTGTTGTTAGTCATTGATGATACAGTATTCTACATTTTCTCTTTAATAATGGCCATCACTGATTACAATCATTACGATCCGATACCAAGATTTGATTATTCATCACCATTCACGTATAAACGTACTAGAGATATAGACGATTATAATGATAATGATGATTATTCAGATCCAGTTCCTGATAGTTTATTTCAACGATCAATCTATATGTTAATTATAATTGCAACGGTATTGTTTTTGATAATAACATTCCCAATAGCAGCATTTTTCTGCATACGAAGAATACCATCATTACAAAGATGTTTAATTTGTCGTCTTGGTCGACGATTACCATTGAAAGGACCGGGTTTTATTATTTTACTTCCGTTTATTGATAAAATTTCTATCATTGATCTTTATGAAACTAGATTCAATTTGATTGAAAATGAACAACAACTTATGACTGGCGATGGTTCAATCATCATGATCAAACCATTTCATGCATCATTAAATGTTACAAATGCATTGTTGACAACAATGAAAATTAATAATGTTAATGTTAAGAATTTTCTTCAGATATCATTTTCGAATCTTATACGATCAAAACATGTTGAAGATTTGGAAAATAAATTGCATTTTATATTGAAAGAATTTGAAGAAAAAATGAATCATTTTATTAAACGATGGGGCTATGCTGTCAGCATGATCGAACAACCACGAATTACAGTTATTGATCGTGCTGATCCAATCAATCCGATCAAAAATAAATTGCAAAAATTATTAAACAAGGATGGATCAGAACAAAAAACGGTACCACAGACAACAGGCGATTTTACCAACCTATTCAATATGTTTAACAATTTTCAACAATCATCGGCTAGCGATCAATTACAACATGTCGAAACAATAGATAAATGTTCAAATACAATGGAATATCAATTGATTGCTGTGGTTCAAACATTTTTCGATCAATATAAAAACTTTCTTGGTGTAGATAAGGATTTTAATGTAAAATTGATTATTGAAGATAATGACAATCCATTGGTCAATTATTTTCACTGCCAAAAAGATGGCAATGTTCGAATGGTCGAAATTGAACCGACCGAACTAAACATGACAGTCAGATTTAAACATCAAACCGATTTTCATCGTTTTCTTACCACACGAGACCTTAAATATCTTAACTTTAAAATACATTGAATCTTTTCCTATTATTATTAATGTTATTGACGATAATTTATCCCCAATGAAATCTTATATACAGCTTTAAAAAATAAAAATTGAATCAAGTAAAAAAATGAGAAAAAATTCATACGATGCTAGTATTTTCATTCATTGAATTCTATTCCAATTTAATTCATTAACATATAGCTTTTTTATTATATATCTGTTTACGTAATCAGAATTACAGTGTAAAATAATTTTTAATGTTGCTTTCCACAACAAATTATAAAGCAAACAATCATCATCATGTCAGCTGTTAACGATGACAATAAGAAAAAAATTGAAGAAAATTCTGATAACGAAGATTCATCGTCATCGTCCTCATCATCATCATCATCATCATCATCATCACCATTGAATAGCAGTAACGTTTTATTTCTAATTTAATTTATTTTAATTTAATTTAATTTATTAAAATGCATTGATATGGAACGGAAAATATTATTGTTCAATTCACTTGCATCAAATAAAATTATGTCAAGATTATTATCAAAATTTAAATCATCTAAATTTTTACATTTTATCTCAGGCTCTGGCCATGATGATGATGTTGATGGTTTATCCATCGAAAACATTGTGAATGGAATCAAAAATCATAAATATGATCACATCATATTTATGTGTGGTGCTGGTATTTCCACATGTATGTTCAAATTTGTTCTATCAGGTTGGATTGTATTCATTTATATATTCATTTTCATAGCTGCTGGAATACCAGATTTTCGTTCACCAAAAACTGGATTATTTTCTCAATTGGAAAAATATAACTTACCATATCCAGAGGCTGTGTTTGATGTATCCTTCTTTAAAGTATGAATTATTTTTTATATAATTGTGGTGATTTTGAGCTAAAAATATTGACATCATCATAACAATATTTTTTTAAAATTGTAATTTAGTCGAATCCGAAACCGTTTTATCATCTTGCCAAAAATATTCTTCCAGATAAACTCAAGCCAACACCGTGCCATTATTTTATGCGTTTGATTCAAGATAAAAATCTTATGTTACGTGCATACACACAGAATATCGATTCATTGGAACGAATCGCAGGTATATCGGCCGATAAATTAGTTGAAGCTCATGGTTCATTTCATACTGGTCATTGTATGAACAAAGAATGTCGTAAAGAATATTCATTAGATTGGATGAAAAGTATGAGTTTCAATAATATTTTTTAATTAATATTTTTTTATATCGGTCATTTTTCCATGTAGAAATCGTATTGGAAGAAGATCGTGAAGACAATGTTGTTTACTGTGAAAATTGTGGTTCCTATGTTAAGCCGGACATTATTTTCTATGGTGAAATGTTACCCGATAGATTTTATCGATTGTATCAAAGAGATTTCGTCAATTGTGATCTGCTAATTATAATGGGTACATCATTGACCGTGCAACCATTTGCTAGCCTCGTCGAATTGGTTGGACCACACGTACCGCGTGTTATGATCAACAAAACTCGGCCAAGTAGGGATCATTTTTCGCGTAAAGATCGCGATATCTTTATTAAATCAGAAACCGATAGTGCATGTCTAGAATTAGCTGAAAAGCTTGGTTGGCGAGATGAACTAGAAAAATTGATTAACTCCGATGAATCAGATAATAAAGCATAATTTTGAAATCCTAAAATGATTTTAATTAATTTGAATAAAAAGATTTTCAAAAATTAAAAAATTAAAAGCCACCCATTTTTCTTCGTTTAATGCGTTTGACTGATATTAGATGGCACTGGAGTAAATGTTACAAATTCGTCAACACGTGTTACGATTGAGAATCTCGTAATTTGTTTTTTAAATTAATTTTTTTTAATTTCATAACAATTGTGGCCAAAATTTCATCATTTCAAGATGTCTAATAAAAACAATAACGATGAAATTGATGATCGTTTCACTAAAGTGTATCAGGATCCACGATTCCGAACGTTGAGAAAAAAAGATAAAATGCTCAAGATTGACAAACGTTTCAAGAGTATGTTTACTGATGATAAATTCACGTTACGATACTCAATGGACAAACGCGGAAAGCCAAAAAAACATCTGATCGCTGAAGATTATAAAGAATTCTATCATTTAGATGAGGAAGATGTTGATAGATCGAAAGAACAAGAAAATATTCCTGAGAAAACCGAAACAATTGTCGAACAAAAGAATGATTTAAAGCTAAAGCATGAATTCGGTTATCATAGAGGTTTGAAAATTAAATCTAATGTGAACGATAATGGTGATGATGATGATCGACTGGAAGAGGAATTTGAAAGTAGCAGTAGTAGTAGTGAATCCGAAGATGATGACGAAGATGAAGAACTCGAGCATGAATGGGGTGAATTGGATAAAGACGCCAAACAGATTGATCAAGCTACTTCACGAATTGCCATCTGTAATGCCGATTGGGATCGTTTAAATGCTCAAGATTTATACCTTCTCTTGAATTCATTCAAAAGTAACACTGGAACCATTAAGAGTGTGAGGATCTATTATTCGAAATTTGGTGAAGAACGACTTCAAGTTGAAGAGGAGAAAGGGCCATCTGAATTCATATTCGGTAAAGGACAGACTGTAACCGAAATAGATGATAACGATGATGAGATTGAACAACAACCAGACAAACTGAAAGATAATGATAATGATGAAGAAAACGAAGAAGAAGAAATCACTGATCCAAACACTGTCGAAAAGCTACGAAAATATCAGCTCGAAAGATTGAAATATTTTTATGCTATTGTTGAATGTGATAGTGCAGAAACCGCAGAAATTATTACCAAAGAACTTGACGGTCTCGAATATGAATGTAGTTCGACTATGTTGGACATACGTTTCGTTCCGGATGATATGGATTTCGATGATGTTCGTTTGAAAGAGGAATGTACTACTATGCCAACAAGTTCCACATATAAAGCTCCATTATTTACTAATACGGCATTACAACAAAGTAATGTAAAGATTACTTGGGATGAAACCGATCCACGTCGTAAAGAAGTATTTAATAAAGCATTCGAAGAAGATAATGAAAATGATATCAAAACATATTTGGCAACTTCTTCTGATGATGATGTAAATGATGATGATACATCAATGATCAAAATCGATGAAAATATGCAAGAAAATGATAAAATTAATAAATATAAAAATTTACTTTCTTCACTTGATAAAGAGAATGAAAAAGAAGATTTTGATATGGAAGTTACATGGGATCCGAAACTTAAATCCAAAACGGAAAATCTACTAAACAAACGTTCTAAATCGAATGAAATTGGTGTAGTTCCTAATGAATCTGTTTCCGAATCTGAAGAAAAACCAGAGAATATTGTAACTGCAAAACGAAATAAAAAACAACGAAAAAATAAATTTAATGTAGAGGAAGAGCCTAATAATTTAGAAAATGATACAAATCTAGAATTATTAATGATGGATCTAGATACGACCAATATTACAAGCCATCAAAAACGTAAACATTTTAATTACAAAAATATTATTGAGAATGATAAAGCAAAAACCGATGCTGTTGATAATGATGGATTTAAAGTAAGTTTTATTTTTATCTAATCGATTGTTGCCCATTTAATCAATCTTATTCTTTTCAAAATTTTCAGTTTAATCCGGATGATGATCGATTTAGTTCAATTTATCAATCACATCTATATAATATTGATCAATCAGATCCACAATTCAAACGAACTAAAGCTTTTGAACAGATTTTGGCTAAACAAAAGCAAAAAGCTCGCCGTATGGTTGAAAACGAATCAGAATTTATGGTGAACAAACAACCGGGTCAACAAAAGCGACATAATAATATAAAAAATTTAGTTGACAAAATCAAACATAAAGCTAAGGTTCAATTCAAAAATGAAAGACCGAAATCAATGATGAAAAATCAACGATATAATGTGAATAAAAAATTTAAAAGCTAAATACATTTCAACCATTTTATAGTTATTATATTTTATTTTTCGTTCAAACAACAGAT
>ERZ500997.251-NODE-251-length-14889-cov-10.236686_pt1 | contig 14889 bp, 8 predicted proteins | sample MGYA00248826_ERZ500997 | MGnify/ENA primary metagenome ERZ500997 (study PRJEB25958, sample SAMN03398524) | human skin metagenome | study: EMG produced TPA metagenomics assembly of the Human Skin Microbiome Metagenome (human skin metagenome) data set.
TTTTTTCAAGTGCTCCATTATAAACTTTTATTTCCATTCTTCAGTACAAAAAAAACAAACAAACAAACCGGATATTAATTTAGAATTAAAAAATTTTTCGTAACACGTTACGCTTTGTGTTTTGTGTTTATTCGATTGACCAACAACGATTGTTGGTCAATTTTTTTTTCTAACCAACCATAAATATCCATAATGGCCGACTATCAACTTCTTGGTGATCCTTTTGGTAAGTGAATCTTATGACACTTGAAAAAAAAAACAAACTATATTCTTATCTGTTGATTGATTATGAATTATAAAATTTCATTTACAGGTTATCACCCTGGTTATGCTGCTGCAAATGCGGTTCAGAATCCAAGTCAACCACCAGGTCCTGGACAGCCACCAACTGGATTAGGTTTATTACCTCCTGGTAGTGTTGGACCAGTTCCAGGTCAACCACCATACCATTCATTACAACCTGGATCTCAGCCCAGACCTGGATATCCACAAACGAGTGATCCATTATCAATGTCAAACAAGTTACATCAAAGTTATCCTGGTTATGGTACAGCACCAACGCCTGCATCGATTAGTTCGCAGTATTCACAAAGTTATATGCCACCACCACCACATGGAGCGATGGATTCTTATCCAGGTTTATCAATGAGTCAGGCTTCACATCTGGCAGCTTCAAGTGGTCACCATTCGTATGGTCCACCTCCTCCACATCAAGCGGCTATGATGGCAGCCCAATATACCGGTCAAAGATTACATTCACCTAGTTCGTTACATACGGCGGCGAGTGCTCGTCATCCGACAATGCCTTCACAATATTCACCTTACGCTTCATCATTACCAAATTCTTCTAGTTATCACGGTGGCAGTACGAGTGAATTGTGGTCGTCATCTGGTCAAACTCCAATGTCATCGCATTTACAGCAATCTCCCTTTACTAATTTTCAAAGTTCTTCACAGACAACGCCCGGAGCGACGAGCAACTCTGCACAGACCTCATCCACATTAAATTCATTGCATTCAAATAGTTCGAGAACATCACAATTCGCTACTGGAAGTGATTACGGTTCATCCAGTGCGAGCAACCCTTACTTCCCAAATCACATGTCAAATGATCCATCATCAGCATATTCTACTAGTTATGGAGCTGGATCTGGTGCTTCCGGCTCTCAATCTCAGCAGCCACCACCATCATCTAGTTCTCGAAGTTCAAATTCATCCAGAAGCCAACATCAGCAATATGGTAGCCAACTAGCTTCATACAACAACAGTTCGGCTACATCAACTCAACAATCGAACCAACCATCTATAACTAATCCGGGTTCAGCATCATCAGCCGCATCAGTTAGAGATTCAGCTGCTTCGAGGTTCTCACACTATTCGTCATATGCTCCAAGTATATCAGCATACGATCCATCAAGTCAAGCTCGATTATCACCTTATTCTACGCCACCAACTAGTAGTAGTACGTCACAGACCCCAAATAGTCCACAATTTCGTTCGACCAGTGGTGGCTATCAAACCGGATCAGCATCGATGAATAGTCCACGGCGAACGACTACCACATCACCGGCCGGATCACCAATGCCGCCAACATCTCATACACCTGGTCCATCATCGGTGGGGTCAAATTCAACTCAAAGTTCGAATCAAGGTTCTTCAGCATTTTCAACAAATCCTTCTAGCTCGAGCCATCATTTACCGAATTCGGTTGGTTCATCAAGCACTGGAACACCATCCAGTCTTCAGCAACTCGAACAAATGGTCATGCCTCATTTAGTTTCCGGAACCAGTAGCAATACTTCAACGACGACGTCAAAATCGACAAACAGTTCTTCAAATAATTCAAACACTTTCTATTCGTCGAATGCAAATTCATCACCAATTTCACCATCTCAGTCACAATCTCAAAGTAAATTGTTTCCCCATTATTCATCATCATCATCGACACCAAGCTCGCAATTTCCTTATCATCATTATTCACAGCCAACTCCAACACAACCAGGGGCAGGCAGTTGGCCACCGGCCGCATCAGTTAGTCCTATGACAGCTTCAAATACTCATTCATTAAAATCAGGTGGACCGAGTGCTATGCGGCAACAGCCATCAGTTCACAGTGCTCAACATTTATCATCATCATCATCCACATCGAATAAGTCACACTCGACGAGTGCTAATGATGGCAGTTTAATTACTTCACCATATTCATCATATAACAATTCAACGTCGACCAATAAAGGATCCAATGATCTATCGGCCGAGAACAATGAATATTCGCAATCAACATATAATTCATCATCATCAAATTCACATTCATCATCATCATCATCGATACCCCATTCCATAACTCAAAGTAATTACATGAATAGTCCATTACCCCCACCACCATCTTCGTATGATTCAATGTCCAGTCAACAATCAAAACAATCGTCTTTAAAAAATGAAACATCATCAATGTATGATCATAATAAAAATTCTCGTTCAGTGCTTGATCCAATGTCAGGGGATCAATCACAAATCTCGAATTCCTACCATTCAATGATGCAACCTTCACCATATGGCAGCCATTCAATGCCACCATATCCTAATCATTCTCGCTATGATCAACCACCGCCGCCGCATTCATTGCAGTCAAATCAATATGGTATCTCATCAGAGCTTTCCAATTCTTCATATAATACAGCAGATCATGATTCAACGATGCTTTATGATCCGTACAATATTGATAATGGTCTTGGTATGCCACCACATCAAACCATGTCCGAATATCGAGAATCGCAAGCCAATTTACAACAATCTGGCGGGGTTCCATCAGAATATCCACCAACCGATCCATATGCTGCCAATTTTGATGATTATGAAACAACCAGTAAAAGAAAGGGAAAAGGTCGACCTAAAAAAGATAATGCTGCTCCAAAAAAGGAACGTAAACCACGACAACCTAGATCTCAATCAACACGAGGTCGTGGTCGCGGTCGAGGTAATAAAGCTATGATGGATCATATACCATTACCAGGGATGATGTCTCACGAATACGCTGGATCACCGGTCAATTATGGTGGGCCACCACTTATGCCGCAACCATTAGGTCCTGGTCCTAGTGTGAATGATTCAGTCGACATGTATGGTTCCAACAATATGGACATGTACAGTGCACATTCATCAGTTTTAAGCTCTTCTGCATCCAAGTTGCCTTCCTCAAATTCAATATTACCTGTTACGCCGCCAACAGTCAACTCATCAGTATTACCACATCAGCATCCACCACCACCGAATTCTGAATTAATATCTTCGCCATATGGTTCTAAACCTGTGTCTATGCCAGCAGTTCCATCATTGCCTGCAATAAATCAAAGCAATAGTCATCACATGACTGCACCACCACCATCATCATCAAATGCCGTGAATAGTCGATCACCTATTCCATCAGTGTTATCAACAACCTTACCACAACCGTCATTGCATACACTACCACCACTTCCTCCAACGATATCTAATAATCGAACGAATTATGATTCTATTCCAATGACAGATAATTCATCGTCATATAATTATGTTAATGATGAGCCTAAGGTTCCTAATGTTTCAAGTGATCAACAACCTTCTGATAGGAATTCTTCACCAATTATTTGTGATAATAAAGATTTGGTGAGCAATAATAATAATAACAACGCCAATACCCTTGAACAAACTACTACGACAACAAAATCGATAGCTCCAAATCCTTATGAGGATTCTACTTTTCTAATCGATTCTGGATCTTCAACATCTGATATGAACAAAGACAATAACATCAATCAATCTTCAGAACAAACTAGCCAAATAGCTTCTGTTCCAGTCACACCTTCATCACTGCCTTCAGTTCCTTTAGATTCGATGGATCATAATGATATTGAAAAACAAACACCTCTTCCGCTACCATTGCCACCTATATCGATTCCTACGAATTTTAATTTGTCCAAATCATCGCCATCAATTGAAAGTAGTTATAATTCAACAATGTTACCATCGACCGTTCCATCATCATCATCATCTTCGGCAACATTATATCCGTCTAATTTCGAAACTGTTGCAAAAGAACATGAAACTATAGCCACAACAAATGATCAACTTTTATCGACAAACAATTTCGACCCTAATTATCCAACAATGAATAATGCCAAAACTATTCCACCTATTTCGAATCAGGTTGATCTTGACAGTACCATAAACAGTTTCACTGATGAAACAAGTATGCAGCTTGGTAGCTATACTTCATCAACACCGCTTCCTGAAAAACATAAAAAGAAAAGAAAGCCTAAGAAAAAAGAAGTAACTGACGATACGACAATGGATACATTTACATTTGACAACGAAAATGTCGATGACAAATCACAAAAAACAAAAATTAAAAAGAAAAGATCTAAAAAAATTAAATCCGAACAATCGATTGATGAAAATACATTGGTTTCGACAGATCTAGATGAAAAGACTCAATTGTCAACATCTAATTTTGATATGAATAGTTCAGTTACCGATAGTGAAGTCAAACCACCAAAACGAATACGGCCAAAGAAAAAGAAATCACCCAAAATTGAAGAGAAATCCGATATTAATACAACGGAAAACGAATCATTTGTTTTGACTGATGTCAATGGTGGTGAATCAACTAATGGTGAGCTGACACAAACAGTAAATGCTGAAGAAGAAGCAATTAAAAAGCCCAAAGTCAAAAATAGGGCACCAAAAAGAAAGCTGCCTAAATTAGCATTGAAATTTAAACTCAGCAAAAAACGTCGACGAGGATTCGGATCACCAGACAATTCTGATATAGAAAAGACACCTCCACCTTCACCTGATCCTGAAGATGAATCAGCTCTCAATAAGAGACGATCAGCTCGTAACACAAAACGACAACGATATAATGATGATATTGATTTGGATTTATCCGATGAAGAATTTATGCAAAAATCCAATGATCAAAGTCAGGTGATGAATGTACAACTCACAGAAGACACAATGGTTGTGGAAAAAATATTGTCTAGTCGTATGGCCAAACGTGAACTAGAATTTGAACCAGGTGACGAGAATTACGGCGAGAACAAAGAACCAGTGTTTGTAGATGTGGAAGAATTTTATGTCAAATATAAAAATCTTTCATATTTGCATTGTGATTGGAAGACCGAAGAAGAATTGGAAAAAGGTGACCGTCGTATCAATCTGAAACTTCGTCGATATAAACAAAAGAAAGATATAAATGTTTTTGACTTTCTTGACGAAGAACCATTCAATCCTGATTATGTTGAAGTTGATCGAATCTTAGATGTCAACGAAATCGAAGAAATCATAGAAGAAGAAATTAATGTTCCCATAGAGGAAACTAATGATGAACAAAAAAATGAACAGAAACCTGAATTAAGTGTTGATGAAGAAAAGATGGATGTCGAAGAAAAACCTACGGAATCAGATATCAAAAGTGATGATAATAATGAAAATGTCAAAAAAGATTTATCGATCGATGAAGAAAAATTAAATTCAGAAGTTGTGAATGATGAAATCAAATCAAATGATGAATTGGTTAAAAACAACGACGAAATCGACAATAAAGAATCTGTTTCAAATGTTGAAGTTGATAAAATGGAAACTAGCGAAATCGAATCTAAACCTGATGAAATCGAATCTAAACCTGATGAAATTGAATCTAAATCTGATGAAATCGAATCTAAGTCTGATGAAATCGAATCTAAACCTGATGAAATCAAATCTAAGCCTGTTGAAATTAAAGAATCACCTGAAGAAAAATCCGAACCAATTAATTCAAATGTAGAAGAAAAGAAATTGATTGACGAACCGAAAAAAGAACAAAAACAAATCGTAAAGAAAACTAGAATTGTTCGCCACTTTTTGGTCAAGTGGAGAGGATTGTCGTATGAAGAAAGCACCTGGGAATTGGAAGACGATATTGATGATCGATCGAAAATTGAACAATTCTGGAAATTCCGTGAACCACCACCAAAAAGTGAGTGGAAAATCAAAAAGAAACCTAAAGCCATTGAATGGCAGAAACGAGAACAATCGCTAGTTTACAAAAATGGTAACACTCTTCGTGAATATCAATTAGAAGGTGTCAATTGGCTAAGTTTTTGTTGGCACAATGGGTATGTTGAATTTTTGAAATTTTGATTTTAATTAACAATAATCAATATATAATCGATCACAATGCATTATAGGCAAAACTGTATTTTAGCTGATGAAATGGGTCTTGGTAAAACCATTCAATCAATTACATTCATCCAGGAAATGATTAGCTATGGAATTCCATATCCTTATTTGGTGATTGCACCATTATCAACGATTGGAAATTGGCAAAGAGAATTTGAAACATGGACAGATTTGAATGTAATTACTTATCATGGAAGGTATGAATATAATTTTTAGAGAATTCAATTCAATTTCTAATTATTATTACTTGATAGTTCTCCAAGCCGTAACATGCTTCAGGATTATGAAATGTATTACAAAAATGAAAAAAATGAACGCATACCTAACGTGTACAAATTTCAAGTGATGATCACCACATTCGAAGTAATATTGGCAGATTGCCTTGAACTTAGTAAGATTAAATGGGTTGCTTGCATCATTGATGAAGCCCATCGGCTTAAAAATCGCAATTGTAAATTGCTTGAAGGATTACGAATGTTGCAAATCGATCAACGTGTTCTCTTGACTGGTACACCATTGCAAAACAATGTCGAAGAATTGTTCAGTCTTCTTCATTTTCTCGAACCATCGCAATTTACTTCGAATGAAAATTTTATGGCTGAATTCGGCGATCTTAAGACGGAAGCTCAGGTTGACAAACTAAAAGCTATACTTAAACCGATGATGCTTCGTAGATTGAAAGAAGATGTAGAAAAATCTCTGGCACCCAAGGAAGAAACAATCATTGAGGTATGTATCTATTTCGAAATCTCTTGATAAATTCGTTTTATTCATTTTGACTAATTTTTTCAATTTTTTTCATTTGTAAATTTTTAGGTTGAATTGACAAACGTACAGAAAAAATACTATCGCGCCATCTTAGAGCGTAATTTTCAATTTCTAAGCAAAGGTGGCACTTATGCTAATATCCCGAACCTGATGAATACGGTGATGGAATTGCGAAAATGTTGCATCCATCCGTTTTTGATTAACGGTGCTGAAGAACAGATATTACAAGAATTTCGCAGTACACATAGTGATGCATCAACATTGAATGCTATTATTCAAGCATCTGGTAAATTGGTTCTTATCGATAAACTGCTTCCTCGACTAAAAGAAAATGGTCATCGTGTTTTGATTTTCTCACAAATGGTTCGTTGTTTGGATATTCTCGAAGATTATCTTTGTCAAAAACGTTATCCATTTGAACGAATCGATGGAAGAGTCCGTGGTAATTTACGTCAAGCTGCCATTGATCGATTTAGCAAACCAGATTCCGACCGATTCGTTTTTCTTTTATGTACTAGAGCTGGTGGTTTGGGCATTAACTTGACAGCAGCTGATACTGTTATTATTTTCGATTCGGATTGGAATCCTCAAAATGATCTCCAGGCACAAGCTCGTTGTCATCGTATTGGCCAGAAAAAATCGGTTAAAGTTTATAGATTGATTTGTCGAAACACTTATGAACGCGAAATGTTTGATCGCGCTAGCCTAAAACTGGGCCTTGACAAAGCTGTATTGCAATCAATCAATGCTCAGAAAAATCTGACGCCCGAAAATCAATTGACCAAAAAAGAGATTGAAGATCTTCTGCGAAAAGGTGCTTACGGTGCTTTGATGGAAGACGATGCAGCTGGTGACAAATTCTGTGAAGAAGATATTGACATGATATTGCAGCGTAGAACAACCAAAATTGTCATTGAAAGCGAAGGAAAGGGTTCTACTTTCTCTAAAGCTTCTTTTGCTACTTCTGATAATCGAACCGACATCGAAATTGACGATCCGAATTTCTGGGAAAAATGGGCTAAAAAAGCAAACTTTGATGTTGATGAATTGAAGACCCGAAATGAATTAATTGTTCAAGAACCTCGAAAAAGAACGCAAACTAAACGATTTGGTGCTGATGATGCTGTGCTCGATATTTCCGAACTGGACACTTCGACCGATGAAGAAGAAGCTATATCAGCTAGGACCCGTGGAAGTCGCAACCGAACACCTAGTACTGGCAAAAAGAAGCGCAGAAGTCGTTTCTATGATCCTGAACATGACGAAGATTATGCCCAAGAAATTGGATTTGGATGGACAAGATCAGAATTTTTCAAAGTAGAAAAAGGTCTACTCACATTCGGCTGGGGAAGATGGGATGAATGTGCTATGTTAGCGAAATTCAAACGAAATTTATCACAAGTAGATGTTGAAGACATTTCTCGAGTGATATTGTTATTTTCGCTCCAAAATTATAAAGGTGATGAAAAGGTTAAATCATTTATTTTGGATCTTATTACCCCACCATCGGAAAAAAGTGAATCGTCAGATTCAAATACAAAACCATCGTCAGAAAACGAAGAATGCCAAAGTCGACGATCAAAAAAGAACAAAGGAATTATTAAACCGATTTGTGAAGAATTAGAAACTTTGGATTGGGCTAAAAGTGAAAAATATAATCCAGACATCCAAATGATTGATGAAACATATCGAAAACATTTGTTACGGCATGCTAATAAGTAAGTAATTTTTATTTATTATTGTTTAACAACAATCCGATTTGAAACAGGATGAATTTTTGCCATGCTAATACTGAGGCATTTTCATGGGCCCATGAGTACAATCATTTCTCATTTTTTGCTGATTATTCTTTATTTTCTCAACCTTATCAATAATTACGATTCCAATTATTTAACTTTTCATTCTCATTATTTTTTCCAGAATTCTTTTGCGTGTACGATTGTTGGCTTACATCAAAAGTGAAATCATTGGCGATCTTCATGAAAAAGTATTCAGCAGTCTTCATGTTAAAGATATACCGCTTCCATATTGTCAGCCTGATTGTGATCCACCTGCACCATGGTGGAACGAAGAAGCTGATAAATCGTTGATTATTGGCGTTTATAAACATGGTTATGATCGTTACAATTTGATGCGACAAGATCCAGCTTTGTGTTTTTTGGTACTTTGTGGTCCACCTGATGGCGCCGCTTTATTAGCGGAAATTACATCTGAAGATGATGTAGTAAAAATGGATGATGATGATGAACCGGATACTCCAGCTACTCCTGCTACACCGGCTCAAGAATCTAAAGATGAAAAAAGTGATAAAATTAAAGAAGGCGATGATGTAAAAGAAAAAGATTCCAAAGAACCTCAACAAACTCAACAACAACAATCGCAGCAACAGCAGTCAGAACAAAATTATTTACCGTTTCCAACTACATCTGAAATGAATAATCGTCTTCGTCGATTAGTTACTTGTTACCAACGAAGTTTTAAGAAAGAAGAAGCTAGAATCGCTCAAAAGGCTCGACATATGCAACGTTTAGAAAGATTGGAAAAGTTTGAAGCGGCCATTAGGGAACGTGAAAACAAAAAACGTGAACAAGCTCAAAAGAAATGGTCAAGGAGAGAAGAATCAGATTTCTATCGGGTTGTATCTTCTTTCGGTATCGAATATAATAAAAAGACTGACACGTTTGATTGGACTCGATTCCGCATGTATGCCAAATTGGAAAAGAAATTAGATGAAACTTTGACCGAATACTTTAAAGCTTTTTACGCCATGTGTAAGAAAGTGGTTGGTCGACGATTGACAGAAGATGAAGAAAATTTGCCGATCAGTGTTGATCCCATTACTGAGGAACGAGCTAATCGATGTTTGGCTAGAATCGAACTTTTGAATAAAGTTCGAGATGAAATTCTCAATCATCCAGAATTGAATGAACGACTCAAACTTTTCCAACCACAATTAGATCTTCCCGAATGGTGGATCTGTGGCAAACACGATAAAGATTTATTAATTGGTGCAGCCAAATATGGTCTTAATCGGTTAGACTATAATCTAATGAATGATACCGAACTTTCATTCATAGAAATTGTTAGAAATTTTGAAGCACAAACAGCAGCCGAAGAAAAAGTTGTAAATGAAAAAGCTGGATTCGAAGTCGAAATACGATCCATTCTAAATAATATGATTGATCAAATTTCAAAAGAATTTGAAGACCCGGAAACATCTATGGTTGATGTAGATTTGGAAGGAAATGAATCGAAAGAAATGAAGCCTTTAACATCAGAATCTGATATATCTTCAACATATATTCGTCCTCAATTGAAATGGCCCCGAGATCGTGTATTGCAAATACGATTGGAAAATGTTTGTTTAGCTGTTGAAAAGAATGAATGGCCAACATTCAGAGGTATTGCTAATGTGATGCCTCATTCATGCAATACACCAAATATAACAACGGCTGATAGCTCGCCTCGACCAAGTACACCATGTAGTCTGTCAAGTGCTAGCCAGGAGCCAACACCACATCCAACACCTGATCATACACCTCGTCATGAAACACAATCTCCATTCACTCCAAGTGAATATTTTTATCAACCCAATACTGCACAATCAGGACAGATCATTAGTAATTTGGATGATTCGAACAAAAAACGAAGACGTCGTCGAAGACGTTTTGAAATGGATAATGAAAAAACTAAATTGCATAGCTTGCTCAATGCAAATTTGGATCAATCTCATAATCAATCATCATCGAATATCAATAATAACAAAATGAATCAAAATGTTGTTACATCCAGTTCAAATGCTCCACCTGTACAAAATAATCCGAATACTTTTGCCTCTGCATTGTTTAAAAACACCAAAACAACTAATTCTTTATTGAACAACATACCATCTCAATTCTTGACACCATTACTCAATAACTTGCCATTCAATATTCGTTCAACTCTTCGTGAAGAATTATTGAATGATGAAAAAGCTGCATCTATCCTATTTGGACCATCATTCCAATCTACTTTAGCAGCAGCAGTAGCTAATGTTTCGAAAGTACAAGCCGCCAAATCGGCTATTGCCAACACTGCTGTGATTCCTGGATCTGAAACAACTACAACATCGAAAGGAGGATTGGTTTCATCCGGACCTCCACCTGCACATCAAAGTTCTTCAAGAAATGCTCTCTCGTTGGGATCGTTGGATTTAACATCAAAATTTAAATCCGCAACGAGTGCAGTTTTAGAAAAAACAAATGCACCATCAAGTCGTTCGAATATACCAGTTCCACATCCAGCTCATAAACATTTTCAAAAGAATCCTAATGAAAAGGCAGATGTTCTCGATTTAAGTTCAGTTCCATGCAAAAGTGGACCTAGCAATAACAGATCCAGCTCGATGGCTAATCTGCTAAGCCAAACATTGAAGAAATCAAATTTTCCGGAGACATCAACACCAATTTCAAATCCTAGCCTACCTGTTAGTAGTGGCAAAAGGAGAGGAAAGACTGGCAGTAGAATTGATGCCTTGGCTTTGAATTTGCAAGCCAAAAAAATGATGGAAGAAGTAAAACATGTGGACAATCATGTGGGATCTAACTCAAATTCTACATTGTCCGGTAAATTTCCAACACCACCACAACAACAGCAGTCGATGTCCGTATCTACTGCTGTCACTTCCTCTGTCCATACACCATCAACTAGTAGTTTATCTCGGAATTTGTTCAATGAGAAAGACTTGTTGGCTGCATTCACCAGTTTATCATCTCAACAACAACAACAACAACATGATAAACGTCAAACTAATGCATTATTTGATGAATTATCGAAATCTCCTTTGTTTCATTCTGTTAAGAAAAATAATTTGGCAAATCTGACTCAGCAAACCTCATCCGCAACATCTTCAAGTTCTTCAACCATCGCCAACACTATGGGAACGAAAAAACCTTTGGCAGCTAGTGATGTCAGTAAAGCATATTACAACATGATGGAATCATTCAAATTGTTGAGCAAACAACCTCAACCATCAAAGCAAATGCCATCACCATCATCATCTGCAGGCGATAAAAATCCTTTGCTTGATCCCAAAGCTAATATGATGAAACAAAATCTTAAAGCTCTTCTGGAAGAAAATCCTGATCTTTTATCACAAAGTTCTACATTCCTTTCGATTTTTAACAATCCACTGTTTGCTCAAAGTTTGTCGCAGGGATCTAATCAATCTGCATCTAGTTCTGGTGCCACTGTGACCTCACAATCACAATTACTTCCACCACCTATTCCGAACGTAAGTATTACTATCATAAAATGAAGAATAAATATTTAACACTTGTAAAATTATTTCTAGATCGATGACAAAGCAAAGAATACAAGGTCCAGTAAACGTACTCGATCTCAATTTGAAGCTCAATCATCACCATCAAATAATGGCGGAGAGGAATTATTGGCAAAACGATCATTGTTGAATGTTCCTGGCATGGTATGTCTTTCAATCATCAAGTATTATTTTTAACATAAAATTTTTGTCTTTATTTTTTAGTCATCATTAATCGATCCAAAGAAATATCTTTCATCGTTATTGGAAAAAAATAATGCTGATTTAAAAAATCTTATGAAAGATAAACCCACTACTCAAACATCATTCAAAACACCTGTAAATATTTTTTATTTGCCTTATGTTTGTTTATTTATCTTATATTAATTAATTATATTTTATTAGTCCATATCACCCAGTAGTTCATCTTCGATTCGTACTCGTACAAGTGACAAACGTGCTTCACAGACGCCTAGTTCTTCAGCTTCAACTAGAACTAGTAATTCTAATTTTTCCAACATGAATGCATCAAATCTTTTGAATAATCTCTCGTTGGCCGCTGCTGCCGGAACTTCAAGCAAACAACAGCAACAAGCAGCTTCTTCACTTTTAGCCAACACATATGCTAATGCATTGAATGCAACTGGAAAGTCCAATCCGAATTTTTCAAATTTTGCCAATTTAGGCTTCAACAATAATATGCTATCTGGACTTCCATCAATGAAAATGTTTTTGGATGCTGCCGCAGCCGCCGCTGCAACAGTTTCTAAAGCATCGTCCACGACAAATACGACGAGCACAAATAGCACAGCTACCTGCACTACTCCAGCATCTACAACTACGAACACATCGCCATCATTATCTTCATTCGCTAATCTTTTCGGCATTAATAATCCGTTGTTCAATTTTTCAAATTTTTCAAATCTGGCCAATCTTAATCAATCGACTAATAAAAGAGATGGACCGCCAAGTAATGTTGATTTTGCATCTCTTGCAAACAGTTTGGCATCTTCTGCTGGCACTAATTTAAATGCAGGTGTAAACGAAGACAAAATAAAATCATCAAGTAGTAAAAATTCGTCAAATTCTGGCGGAAGTAACAAAGGTAACAAAAATCCTCTTAATTCGACTGCAACCAACATGCTAGGTTCATCTGGCTTACCTTCGTCATCTTTACCTTTTCTGTATTCAAATCCAAATTTCCCAATGCCTTCGCTGTATCCATTAAATTTTGGTCTCACATCTCCTTTTCTCAATAATACCAATTTGATGAATGGTTTGGCAAATTTTTCCAATGTATTCACATCAACAACAAGCACACCGACATCGAGTTCTAATGTAAATCAAAAGAGCAAACTCTCTTCATCGTTAACGAATAAAGGCAATAGTAAATCAATGAAATCGTCAAGCTCTTCTTCAGCATTAGCAAATAGTCTATTGACAAGTTCAGCTGGTCATCATTCTACTGGCGCAGCAGCGGCGGCTGTAACCAGGGAATCTGATGATGAAAGTCTGAAATCATTGATGGCTAATGAGGACGATGAAGATCAAAATGGTGAATTCGAAGGAGATACACCAGAAAAAGATACAGCTAGAACCAGAAACACTGGTAGACGAAATCGATCGGCAACACAATCTTCATCCACTACAACGGTATCCAAAGATTATAAAAGTAATCGTAAATCAGCTGCTACCTCAAAATGAATCATATTGCATCACATCAACATATTTGATTTGACTGAATTAATCTTGATTCTTATTTATTGAGACAAAAAAAAATTATATTACTGCAAATTTTTTAAACATCAAATTCAATTGTGATATTTTCGGCATGAATCAATTTTATTAACTCATACCTTTTTTCATACATACATAGTTGAGATTGTCTATATTACACATTTATTATTAAAAATAGCGAGATTTGTTTTGTGATATCTGCTGAGCCAATTCTGACAAAATACGAAAAAAAACAAAAAAAAGACGATTGTATTAAAAAAAATTATAAAGATCCTGACAAGATCTTATTTGACTGGAAATGTTTCATACATACATTGAACCCTATTCACAATTCTACAACACCCACCCCTAATTAAGCATAAATTTGCACCTTTTAAAAAAGTATCATCATCATCATTTTGCATATTCAATTCATCATATCGATTTGTATAAATTAAAAAAAAAACTTTCACCTTTACATGGCAACCCAACATATTATCGTAATGATCATCATCATCATCTCGTTTTCAGTAACAAAGATTCAACATATTCTATTATCTGGCCATGAAAAAATTTGTAGTATTTCAATTCGTGTTATTTTTTTTCTTTTTGTAAATATAATTCAATTTAATACACATTGATTTGATGATCCAATCAATCTATTTCAAGTCACAAGATTCCTTATAAACAAACAAAAAAAAACACTTGATACAATTGAATAAACAAAGCAACTGCAGAAAAAAATGCAAACATTATCACTTTCATAAATATTATTGAATTTATTAAATAATGATAATTATTATTATGAAGCAATCAGAGCATTTTTTTAAATTGTAAAAATGAAATTTTTTCTACAAACAAAAAATTTTCATTGCAAACGAAATCCGATAGAATTCAAACACACATTT
>ERZ500997.252-NODE-252-length-14848-cov-4.970797_pt1 | contig 14848 bp, 14 predicted proteins | sample MGYA00248826_ERZ500997 | MGnify/ENA primary metagenome ERZ500997 (study PRJEB25958, sample SAMN03398524) | human skin metagenome | study: EMG produced TPA metagenomics assembly of the Human Skin Microbiome Metagenome (human skin metagenome) data set.
TTTTGGGAAAATATTAGCATTCAATTGAATAATAATGAAAATAGAAATGAATGAATCAAATTCGTGCCCGATTAATGATGATGATTATAATGCATAATGAATTGAGAAAAAAAACCCAAAGAATAATTGGAGCGAAAATAGAATCAAGAAAGTGGGTTCATCTGATTATGTAACAATGTGATTCTGACAGAATGAAATTCATTTTGCATTTCAAATTTTTTTCCCAAGCAAAAATTTTTTTTTGATTAGATTTTTTGATTAACGTTGTTGTCTATAATAACTAAATTAATAAAATGCCGAAAATTGAATTTTCTAGCAGGTAGGTAGACAGGTTTACCTGGAAGCTTAATTTATTTGGTTTCATCAAAAGCAATGATGTGGGAACCAGCATTTTTTTTGGTTCTATTTTAACATCACTGTTTAAATAGTTTTTCTATTCAAATTAATTGTGCCATTGCTTTTCTCTGGATTTTCTTCATTTTGTTTACCCTGATTCAAAAAAAAACTAAATGCGAAATTAAAGTTTTTTTTTGTTTGGATGATTACAAAATCGATAATATTCAGGCGGCAAATTGGGTAAATAGAAAGAGAGAGAAAGGAAAACAAAATTGCCAAGAAAAACATTGATCCATTTTGCCAATTCTATTCTTCGTTTATCGAACGATAAACGAACTGATTTTTTGTTTGCCTGAAAATGATGATGATGGTGAATAATGTTTCGTTTTTTTCTCTGAATATATTTTGCTAACAGACAAACAAAGCAACAACAACAACAATCGGGGATCTAAAATTTGAATTTTTCTTTCCAAGAACGACAAAACAAACAAAATTTTGAATAATAAAAAAAAATCACAAAATTCAATCGAACCCGGTAGGGTAGGAACGCGATAAAGAGATAGCGATTTTCGAAAAAAAAATTTATATTCTTTTTTTTTACATTCGTCGTTGCACAATAATTCTTATCATTTATTTTTTTACTAATAGCGATTTGCATGATGTTGATCGAAAATTTTTTCAAAAAAAAAAAAATGTTATCTTTACTGCAATGCAATTTTGTTTTCCTGAAAAAATGTGCGCATTTCAAATTGTGCGCACAACTCATTCAATGAATGTGAAATGTCAAACGAACAAAATCAACGATGTTTTGTTTTCAACAGAATTTCAACGGGGCAAAATCGATTTTCTTCAAAAAAATTTTACAATTCAATTTTCCAAAAAAAGGAAAAAATTCATAGTGGATGAATATTCAAATCATGATAACTAATTATGATACTGACGACGACGATTGTTTCATGTTTTTTTTTGCAGCAAACAAACGGGAAAATCAATAAATTTTGTTGAAAATATTGATTTCAACAAATCAAAATAGAAAATTTTTTTGAAAATCAATAAATACTCGAATGTATATTATTCTTCTTCGTTCATAGATGTTCATCATCATAATTAACAGGAATAATTAAACAAGAAAACATTGTAGCAGAAACAAAAAATTCATTTTTTTTTCCTTTTTTTCAAATTTTAAATCTGGTAAGAATAACACAAAAAAAATAGAGAGATAACCAACCAGCTAACCAAACAAGTGAAACAAAAAGAAGAAAATTTACATTTTCATTCATTCAACAGAATTATTAGTAAAAAATGTTTTTTTTGGAAACAATGGTTCGATGATGACAAAAGAATTGTAAAGAATATTCTTTACCATCTTTATCCATTGCTTTACAAACTGAAACATTTTTTTCTTTCATTTGAAAATGTATATTTTCAAATATTTCTTTTTATCTTTTTTTTGGTTAATATATTCCTACATTTAAGAAAGGAAAAAGAAAATTTCATTTATGATAATTATTATTATTATGATATTTTCCATTTTCATGGATGTTTGAAAAACTAATTCTTTTCACACTGTGTGTGCGTGTGTTTGTGAATGTCATATCTTCAAATGATGATTGGTTTTTTTCCCTGGTTATTAAAAATAAAATATGTATCTTTGTTGGTTTTTGTTTGTTTTCTTTTCTTTTCTTGGTTTTTGCAGTTTGTTCACCACCGAAAATATGCAAATTATTTGGATGATAATAAGAATTTGAGAAAAAAAAGATAAGAACGGCTGCTAGGAAAGCAAAAACACACCCGGTATTTATTTATTTATTTAGTTATTTTTCATTTTTTTATTTATATTAAAATTAATGAAGATAGAAAAAATGCAAATAAATATTGCAATAAAGTAAAAGAAAAAAAACTTATTATATTCTGTATCAATTCTGTTGGTTCACACGAATTCTGGTTCTGACAGTTTTTCTCGTGTGTGTGTGTGATATGACAATAGTTGTATTAAATAACAACAACAAAAAATTCGTATTTTTAATGAGGAAAATTTTGTTATTCGGAATTTTATTGTAGAATGGCTGTAGAGAATATTCCATACATAGATAATGGAGACCAATTGAATAATGAAAAATATCGATGCGCAATGATCATCATCATATTGGAATTGGGTGATTAAATTGACTCCAAAACAAACAAAATAAATATTTTTTTCAGAAGAAAAAAATTCTGCTGACTATTCAAAATAATCATCATTTTTTTAGTAAGAGTGAGTGAATCAAAGAATCGAAAATGAACAACAACAACAAAAAAAACAAACAAAGAATAAAACAAGAATTTGATTTGTGAATTAAAGAATTGAAAAAACTGGACGAAAAGAGAATATTCTGAATGAAAAAAAAACCTTTATTGTTGTTTTGTTTTTTTTATCATCATTATGGTTCATTTGGTTTTGTCGGTCGGCAAAAAAAACCAAACCAAACAAAACCAGAAAAATCATCATTAGTTTTGACTATATCCACACACACAAAGATATTATCTGAATTTGCATTTTTTTTTCGTTTGGTTTGGCTCCAACATCCTTTAGGAACAACAGGAATCCCAACAACAACAACAACAAAAACTACCACAATAATGATCATTGATGATTATGATGATCATTATCATCATTGAAAATATTCCCTACACATAAACATATGTCATTTGAAAAAAGATCCTGGATCATTATCATTTTTCTATGTTTCTTAAATATCAAACCAAAACAAAAAAAATGAAAGTGAAAAAATTTACATAAAAACTATTAATATTTTCAAAAAAGAAATTCAATGTTTATATGAAAACAATGAAGAATAAAAGGACAAACAAATACCAAATGAAAACTATTCAAGGATTAAAAAGACAAACAAAAAATGGAAAACTTTTTTTTGGATATTAAAAAGAAGAAAATTCCTTTACTAAAACCGGACAACAACGTTAGAAATAATGAAAAGATCATTGATCAGACACCCAATCATCAACATTTCGTTTGCATTCATTCATTCATCATGTTTGATCATTCTTTTCAAATGGGGTATTATTTTCCATGGGGTTTTTATTTCGATTTTTATTAAGCTTAATTCACTAGATAAATAAACACACACAGAGTGAGAAAGAAACAATGAAAGAATCCGATTTATTTATTGATGATGATTCAGGGAATTTTTTCTTTTTTGCATCAACTAAAACTGTGATTGTAAATGAGTGAATGTAAGAATGAGATAGATAGGGAAAAAAGCTTAAAAGTTTATAAGTTGACGTTGGTAAGTGTGTTTCAAAGTCGAAACAAACAAAAAAAACAAAAGCAGAAAATTCCAAATGATGATGAATCCACCATATTGTCAGGAACAAAAGAAAAAAACTTGGAACATCTTTTTTCTCCCTAACTTTTTCAACCCTGATGAACAAAACACAATACCAGATCAAAAATAATAAGTCAAGCAAGTATGAAGAGTCATCGGTCAATCTCCTTGTTTAGTTGTCGGATTTTTTGTTTTTGTTTTCACACTTTTCATTCGATGATGATTCGGTGTTGTTTTCATTCAAGTTGCGAAAATTATAAAAAACCATTTTTCGTGATGAAAAGAATATCTGACTTGGCTGACTGAATGTACTGGAAGTGTAAAAACAAGGAAAACTACTGTGTTTGTGTAGAAATAGTGGAAAATAACAATGGATGTTAAAATCTGATGACTGACTGATGGAATGAATGATATTTTTCTGTTTTTTTTTTCGTTTTGGATCGAACCATTTCGAATCAAGAATAATAATATACCGGGAGAATCAGTGTGATTCAGCAATGAAGGAAGGGAGAGAAATCGATAGAAAATTGTATAAAGAATCAAAAAAGATGCTAAGGGTGTGAAAAAAAACAACAACAACCAAAAGACAAAGAATAAAAAAAACGACAAAGACTGATAGAGAGAATATATAATAAAATTAAGAATAATAGGTTTTTCCACACACTAACAGAATAACAGAATAACAGAATCGGTCGAAATAGCAAAAGAAAAACAAATACGATTCTCTCGGTGGAAATAGAATATATTTTTTTTCTTTTTTGGTTCTGGGCACATCTGATATCACACAAAAAAGCGTAGAATATTCTTTGTTTGGGTAAACGTTTCGTTTTTTTTCATGAAAAATGAAAACAAAAACAAAGCATTGAAAATACCTTAAGCGTATTTTCTTCTTTTCATTTTCTCCCTCATAGTTTAGCAGTGAAAAAACGTAAAAAACGACCAAATCTGATTCCGATTCAATTCGATTTTCTCATTTTTGCTTTTCCTTATTCTCTCTTTGATTCCAGTGTTTGTATGCGGGCTCAATTGAATTCAATACACGAAGCATCGACCGGATTCACGATGGAATGATTTGTGTGTTTGTGTAAGGAGAAAAAACGAATCAACGAAAAGAAAAGAAAATTTTCATTTTAGGATATCGAAAAATCTACGAGGAAAACAGCAGCAACAACAACAACAAATAAATAAATACAGTAGCAGCAAGCAAAAATAAAATGTCACAATATTTTTCTTCTTTTTTTTTCTGAATGTAAACGAGAATTGTTGTTGTTGTTGTTTGGTTGTTTGATTGTTGAGAAACACATACATTCATTTGTTATTCCGTTAAACTATATTTATCTTTGTCGATTCTTTTTGTTTTTTGTTCTGTTCAATTGTACAATTGAACAATTAATCAATTGGATGTTTAAAAAACAGACAGCAAAAAAACTTTTACACATTATTTAACAGCCGAATCATCTAACAAACATTTTTCCATTTCAATCAAACGAATAAACGAACTTTGACCTGAACAACACATAATCGAATGTGCCAATTTGATCGATTCGTAATAGGATTTTCTGACAGAAACAAAAACCGGAAAAGAAGAAAATTCCTTAAATAAAAAAAAACCAGATGTTCAAACTTGAAGAAGAATATTCAATGACAAAATGAATGACATGACAATTAAAAAATATGAATTTTTAGGAAAATGAAAAAAAAGAAAAAATAAAGAATTGCTTGAAAAGAAAAACACCAGCCATCATTTTCGGGTACTTGAACACGAATGATCTGAAAAGAAGAGAAAAGAATCCGGGCAAAACTTTTCTCTGGTTCTTTCTTTTTTTCCTATTTACTGATGATGATGATGGTGACTGAATTCATTTCGATTCGTTACGAATAAAGCAGCCATTCGGGACTCATATAAAGACACCAACATCATCATCAACAACTAAGGAAAAACAGAAGCAATATCACTTTATTTTCTCTTGGTTATTCCCTTGAATTTAATCCAATTAAAACATTCGAAATGAACGAAAATGATGTGAGTTGTGTGTGTTTGGTGTTTCTGTCTATCTTTCTATCTTGATGTCTCTCTTTTTCTGCAACTGAATGATGATAATGTTTGATTCGTCCGTTCGATACAGAATCATAATGATGATTATGAAGAAGGCCTGAATCTACGTTTCCAAATAAGAATCATAGAATTCAATTTACATTTTCCATTCTTTCTTTGTATTTTTAATTATTCAAATGAAATTCTGGAATGATCTAAGAAGAAGAAGAATATTCTATATGAAAATATATTGATATTGTATACTTTATCAATTAATTAATTAAACAAAAAATCACTCAATTTGATTCAAGGAATATCTCATTGAAATTGTTCTGGTTTATGTCTAGAAACAACAAACAAACACATCATATAAAAAGGACATTGATCTGTATGGATAAAAACAAAAAATCAACGTAAAAGAAAAAAGAATTTAAATTGAGAAAAAACCAAACGAATCGACTAACAAGTAAAAAACAACAACATTTACCCAAATAGATCAGATTTATATTGTAGGAAAAAAACATTATCCAATTTGTTTAAATAAGGATTTAAGCTAATTAGCTTTTAGCCTGCAAAGTATATATAGTTGAAAGGAAAATCTATCCTATATGGAAATTAAACTAACATCTCTTATCGTTTTGTACAACTAACTAACTAACGATTTGCGTTTATTTTGGATTCTTCCTATGTAAGTGTGTGTGGGTTTTTGATTTGTTATGGCTGGTTTTCTCTCTGATTCATTCGTTCAAAACATACCCAAAAAAAATCTATATTTAAGTTAAGTTTTTTGTTTTGTTTTGGTTGAGTATAGTCAATCAGATCATTCAGATGTTGTTGTTCAGATGATTTCCTTATTTTCCTTCTTACTCTAATCATAACTTGATTGATGGGACTTTTGGTTGTTGTTGTTGTGTGATGATGATGGTGCCATATACAAAAGTTAATAATAATAATAAAAAACTAACTGAAAAACAAAATGCAACCAGAACATTTATATTTCTTTCCCCTGTTGGACAGAATTGGAGAAAGAAAAATCCAGAGAAAAATTATTATCAGAATCTAAAATTAGAATTCCGAAAATTTGTTTTTTCGTTTCGCCAATTATAATTGCCGAAAAAAACCGATGGAGAAACCGAAGAACAAAATTTAGTGATAATAATTTTGTTTGCTTTTCGAAAAAAGATTTTAAAGAATTTTTTTTAGCAGAAAAACTCTCAAGAATCGTGAATATTTCACATTTTTTTCATTATTTACACTATAAACGTTTTTTTCCATCTTTGAATTCAATCCGGTTCCGAATGATTTAAGATCCATCAACAGAATTCATACAAGCTATTTATATTTTCATTTTAAAAAAACCTTGATCCAGAAATTTTTTTTCATGACTTTAAGCAAACATTTCGGGAAAAAGAACGAAAAAAAATCTTTAAAATGGGCAAATATGGACACACACACAGAAACCATTTTCCTACATTCATTCATTGCGAGTAATGTTATTTTCCAGGCAATAAATTTCATTTTTCTTTCTTCCAGAAATTCAAATTTGAAAATGAAAAGGGTTTTCTTTTTTCTCTGCTTCCAACCAAGTCATCATCATTCATTGTGTGAAATGTGAATCAAAGAAAATTTTCCAAGAATGAAAATCAAATAAAACCGGCATTGAATAAGAGAAAATTTCTCGAAAATATTTTCCCAAATCTTATTATCATCATCAGCAGTTAGGCTATATCAACACTTATGGACAAATTCTAGTTTTAATAGCAATCAATGATTTTGACAACAAAAACTAAATTTAGATAAAATTGAATAAATTTTCCAGTAATCATAATAAAAATGATAATGATGAATCTTTCGACAATAAATTACGCTAATAAAAAATCATTGATTTTGATCTTGTTTTTTGGATCCAGAAACATAATAAAAATAGACAATAATCATAAATATAGAATCATCATCATCATTGATTATTATGGAAGAAAAGCAAGAAGAAAAATCGGAAATTCAAGAATTTCTAGAAGAAAATGAAAGGAAATGGATCCAAATGTGAATGGTTGATCAGAAGATGATGATGATGATGAAAGAATATATTCTGGTCAACAGAAAGAAAGAAAACTAAGAAAAAAACTTTCATCTTCCGTTTACATTATGGACCAATACATCAACATTGTCATCAACCAACCAACCAAACAAGAACCGAAAGAGAATTAATATATTTTTTGCCTTCAAGGCCTTGCACAGAGAAAAAAAATTCCAAGAGATTCTTTTACTACACATATAACATGTTTATATATGTGTGTTCTGGGAAACTTTTCGAAAACTCTCGATTCTTTAACAATTTTTATGATGATGATGATGATGATGGACAATGAATGATTCATTCCTATAGTAACATTAATAATAATAATAATAATAACATAATGATAAATAATGATTTAGGTCAACAGAGAGAGAGAAAGACAAACAAACAAACCGACCAAAACAGAATGAAAATTAAAGTTTAACTTTATTATTATTATGGTTTATTATGGGAAATAAATATAAAAAAAGTTTGGAACTTTTTTTCCGAACGGATGTGTATTTGAAAATGAAATGAAATGAATGAATGAATGAATGAATGAACCAGAAATGAAAATGTCAACCGAAACAGAAAATCAAATACAGTAAATTTTTATGAAAATGAATAAAAAAAACTTTTCATTGAAAATAAAATAATAAATAATAAACGTCATTTATGAATGATGATCAACAACCAAAAAATGATGGAAGTTTTTGTTGTTGTTTTTTCGACAGGAAGTTCAGTCGGCAGATTGGTGAATGGAAAAGTTTGGTCTTGTTTAATTTTTCTTAGGAAATATTTAGTGAAACGAAAGAGTTATGGAGACGATTCTTTTCAAGAATCCAGAAACAACAACAACAAAAATCAGAAACTTTTCTTCTTTCATAAAATCAAAAACCCTAACTCTGACAAATTGGACACTTTTTTCTAATTCAAAATTTGCATCGTTCCATCTACGCAACAAATAAGGCACATATATCTGAATCAGAAAATCATATTGCATCATTCTAATTACATTTCGGCAAGATGTTTTGTTTTCACTTTCATTTTTCATATTTCCATATTATCATATTTTCCTTAATATCTTAATTTTATAGGAAAACCCGTGACAAAACAACAAACAACTCTTGTGAAACAAGACAGGAAAGCATCTTTGTTTAATGTTTTTTGCTTGGAAAACTTTTTAGTATTTTTTTGATGGTGACACTTATGGGTAAAAGGATTGAGATAACTGTCATTTGTTTATGTGAAATGAGAAAATATAGCCAGAATTGAACAACAGGATCTACAACAACAACAACAACATCGAAAAACTTTTCAACAATAAGATCTTTTCATAACATAACATAAATTCCTCGAAAACTTTTTCTTTCTTTTCATATTAAAAACTTTATTTATATAACGACAGAGAGAGAGAGAGAGAGAGAGAGACTTATTATTATTATTATAATGATGATAACTTGAAATGAACAACATTTTTTTTTGTTGTGGAAAAACTCTTTTTCCGAATGTTGCATAAATATTACTCGGCAAGAAAAAAAATACTGTAAACATTCAATTTTATTGAATCTGTTGAGAGAGAAAAAAACCCAGTAGAATCGATTTTTAACCATATGGTGGATATCGATGTTTTTTTTTTTGTTTTCATTGGGAAAAAAATGCCAGAATTTAAAAATACAAACCGAATTTAGCAGATGAAGATTTACTCATCATCATTGATGATTGAGAAGATCTTTGAGAAGAAGATGATGTTATTGCTGTTGCTGAAGTTATCATCATGGCGGCAATCATTGATGCGGCTATTAATAATGTCGATGATTTTGATGGATGTTTTAATGAAAATTTACAATAATAACTACTACCAGCACCATGACGACGACCACAGAAGCAATTCACAAAACCAACCACTAAGAATAATAGTATGGTTGTCGATGATGATGACATGATGAAATTTGATGAGAATTTTAATGATTGCTGTTGAAAAATATTTAGACAATTTGTCATCGTTAACAACAACAACAACATGATGATGATTCGTAAAACTAACACAGAATAATATTGATCAAATATTGATAATGGTAATGAATTGCTATTTGATTTTTTCTTTTGATAAAAATTTTCATCGCATTCAATTTGTTGTTTTGCTTTGATTGATTGAATTGATGCGGGTAATAATGTTGTTGATGATAATGATGATGGTGGTGGACCGTGGCCTGATGATTGAATGGCCAGCATTTTTTCCCTAAAATGATGGTAATAATTATTGATTTTCATTCTTGAATATTTTACATCAATGATAGAACAACTAGAACAAAAACACATCCTACAAACATAAATAATGAATATTCTAAATATTCATCATCATCGTTATTATCGTTATTCAATGAATAAATAATTCACATAAAGATTTTATTCAGGCCATTTGGGAAACAATTATTATTGTGGGGAAGAAAATTTTCAATCAAACACACATACACACACACATTGCACATTAAAACAAACAAAACACATCAATTGAAGACAATGAAGAATCGAATGCCGCAAAAGATCAATTTAGTTTAGTTTAGTTTTTTTTGTTGTTTGCTCTGATCAAAAGATCAAAGTAGTAGCTGTTGGTGGAGATGAATTGGACCCAAATGTACAATTAACCTTTTGTTTTCTTAAATATATTAATATAAGGCCAGGAAAGAAAACCAATATTGATGATCACTTTCATGATAATAGGACATTACCATTAACAAGAATTGAAGACAAATTGATGCGGATTCTTCGTTTCGAGTTGATTTGAAATCTTTGATATAGAAAAATATTCAGTCCTGAAAATTCAATAAGAATATTCTCTATTGGATTTTTGTGGGATGAGGAATAAGAGAAAACATTATTTCAAAAAAGTTAGTAAAAAATCATTTTTGATTTTGGATCAAAAAACACACAGTGAGATTCAAAAAATCTGCTAAAAAAGAGTGATACTTGTCTCTAATGGATATTATTCATTCATTTCATTTCTTTGTTTAGGTGTCGTGTCTATCTATGGAACCTGTCTACCTATCTGTTCGATAGATAACATTATCTTTTACTAAACAACAACGAAAAAAACCATGTCGTGTGTATGTCATCTTTGGAATTTTAATTCTGATAAACAAAAGTTGTTGTTTGGTTATTTTCACTATCATTTTTTTTTCTTTCCCAAAAAAATTCTGCATAGACAAGGTTTCACACACACCGAAAGAGAGAAAAATTCATTAAATATTCAGTTCGATTCGTTTTTTTTTGTTTTGCTTTTCTGTAGCCGCTCAATCATCATGTATATTTTGTTCAATATTTCCAAGGATTCGGAATTGAATTCATAAAATAATAACAACAACAAAATAATAATAACATAAACAACCGAATTAGTCGAATAACAGAAGCGAATATCTTTTCCAAACACAATCTATAGCTATAGAGAGAAAATGAATCCCAAACAAACAAAACAAACAACAAAATATTATCAGTACATTATTATTATCATCGAAGAGAGAAAGAAAGAAAGAACGATACCAGAATTGAGAAAAACAAAAAACAAAAAAAAAAGAGATACCAGAATCGTTGGCCCAAAATAAACAAGAAAAAAAGAATTTCTTTCTTTCTTTATTTCACACGAAAGAAAGAATCTGGTTAAGTGAATGTGAAAATGAAAATAATCATAGCCAATCATAGAATAATATATTAAACTTAACTTGGCTGATTTGATCCCTGAGAAAAAAAATAATTTCATCTTATAGAGAATATTCTTCGATGTCGATGGTGTTGGCGGCGTTGGTGGACATTATGTGTGTGTGTTTAATGTGTTTGTATACAACACTTCTTTCCCAAAAAGTGTTCAAGATCATTATATTTTCTAGGATTATATATGGATGTGCCCCATAATAATAATAATCATAATCATAATAATCACCATAATCATCATCAGGTCTTTTCATTCAGCAGTTTTTTTTCGTAAAGAAATACAAAAGGGCAACATTGTACATAATAACAACGATGATGATGATGATAATAATGTTTGTCATTTTGGAAAGAAATTGATGGAAAAAAATCTTTATATATCGGTTGCTTGTTACGACAAGAATCTCTCTTTTTTCTGGAAAAGTTTCCAAAAGTTTTTTTTTTCGCCTAGTTGTTATTGAGAATCGAAAAATGTTTGTTCAGAAACTACTGTAACAAGAATATTCTTTGTAGGTTATTACTTCTCGAAAAAAAATGTAACAAGATTTCTTTCTCTCTGTGTGTGTTTTGAACAAGCTTCAACAAAAAAATATTGAAAATAAATTGGACAAAAATTGTTGTCGGAAGAAAAAAACTTTGAATAAATTCAAACAACATTGAAACCTATGACCTTTATTCAAACAACAATAAAAAAAAGAAAACAAGCGAATCCGATTTGATTAAATAATGATGATGATACTTGACCAAATGACCATTATAAAAACTTTTATATCATCGTAATAATGATGTTAATAATCAAATAGGGAGAGAAAGAGAATTATTACACCAGAATGACAGACACAAATCAACAACATAGAAAATGATCCTGAAATCAAAAATGACTCAATTAAAAAAGATTTTTTTTTCTCTCATTCTCTATATCCAATAAAGATCATCATCATCATTGTGGTCATCATTGGGTGAAAACAATAATAATAATAATGATAATGGTCATGATGATTCCACACACAGAATACAACAATAATAATAATAAAAAGAATTGAACAATTCTATAATTCTGTACGTGAATTATACTGTTTCGGGGTTGAATTATTATTATTATTGTTATGGAGAGAGAGAAAACACCGAAATAGTAAAATCTATGAATATCATCATAATGTTTTTGTTTTTCAAAAATTACTCTATAGATATCTAAATATCTATGAATAGTGTTAATATGATTTGTGTGCAAGTGATGAAACAAAAATCAAGCAAGCAAGAATCAGAGTTAAACAACAATCACAATCACAATCACAATCTATCTATATTTCTCCCTGGTCAAACAAGGAATCAAATTAAATTCCATAACTGAAATTTACACCAAAGGAAACAATATCAAATTCACGTAATAGCTATAAAAATGAAAATATGAAAAATATATTAACGATCATGTAATCGTAATATAGCTAGAGAGAATTTCAGAATATCCAAATAATTATCATCATGATTACATGATTGATATCACATGTCATTCATAAATGGTTTGTGATTTCCGTTTGATTGGAAATAAGCAATCATCAAAACTTACCATATTTTTTCGTTGAAGAACACACTATTATTGATGAATATTATTATCAAAAAAAAATCATTAAATCAAACATCATCACCATCTGAACTGATCAAGTATCAAACAACGAATGATGATGATGTTGCGATGGCCCACACAAACCATTTCACATTCACACTAAAGGCGCGAAATCGGATCACTCATTGGATTGAAACTTTTCATTCACTTGTTTCTCTGTGTGTGTTTCCTGTTTGTTTCGTCTGTAATGGATACCAACAACATACCACAGTTAAACGAATTGTATCAATAAATAATGCTACTACCAAAAATGGATCCCGAAAAAAATGGATATCCTCGATTTTTTTCCAACAGAATTCAATGCTACTACTAGGCCATTATTATTGTTGTGAACAGAATATTCTACTGCAACTTGGATTTGAACCACTACTACTAACTACCCACTTACACACTATATTGAATCAGTTACTTTGTATATCATTCATTCAAACAATGACAATCAATTCTTTCAATTTTTTTGATAAGTTTAAACAATGCTACTATCAATTAATTATTATTATTCCTTTTGTTTTGTTTTGTTTCAAAACAACGCCAGCTAGCGGTGAAATTTCTGGAAAAAAAAATCAAGATTTCCTTCCCAAATGTAAACAGGTAATCAAGAAATGTTCTTATTTGTGATGATAATGGTTTTTTCCTTTGCCACTTGATTAGATTGAAACCGTTTTTTAATTATATGTGAAAAAATAGCCATTGTTATTCAAGACATAATATCAATCATCGATATTTGCGAATATTTTGTTCATTCAACTATATACTAGGTGGTGTGTAAAATGGACAATCATCGAATTGTGTTTTGTGTAAAAGGAGAGATAATTAGATTTTCTTCGTTCGTTCGGACTTTGCAAAAATGTATTTCCTAGAAAATAAACGCCCTTTGTGTGATTAAAAATGGTCAACAACAAAGAAAAATATCTATATAGTGAAAAACAAAAACATGGTGATCATGATTAATGCCATTATGGATTGTGATTGTTTTTACCGATGATAACCGGTGATGGAGAAGAAAATGAATGAATTCAACGAACAAAAAAGCAAAATGACTCGAAATCCATCATCATTCATTCACTATCATCATCATTGGGATCTTAGCAAAGAAAAAAAGATTAGATTCGATTCGTAAATATAATCTGTCATCATATTGCAGCCTGACAACAACATCATTGTTAATTCGGGTTTTTTTTGTTGTTGCAAAAATCAAAAAACAAAAAAACAGTGATGTTTCAAGAAAAAATCCAAGACCAGATTATTAATCTTTCGTAAGTCCAAAAACATTTTCTTTGAAAAAAATTCTTAGATTTTTATTTGCTATGTTTTGCTGTTTTGTAAACGAGAAATTATCCGGGATTTTTTCCGAAGAAACTTCTTCATCAATTCAATAATGAATGAGTGCAGTTTTGTTTTTGATGGTCCAAAATTTGAAAATTCCGAATGCCAGTAGGCGGCAATAGAATCCTTGATTTTCCGAAAGAAATCAATCATCAATGTAATAAGATTAGTGATTTTGGTTTCTGTTTTCGCCTGTTTCGTTTACGAAAAATCATCATCATCAACGATATCAAGATGATGATGATAAAATAGGAAACATTCAAACATAAAATTATGATAATTTTCCCAAAGAAATAAATAAATATATTGAATTCGATTCGATTCGGTTTGTTTGATTGATCGATTGATTTTTCATTTTTTTGTTTGTCGGATACGATATTGATATTCGATTTTGTTTTTCCACATATCGGAAAACTAGAAAAATGGAAATTCAAAACCTAATC
>ERZ500997.253-NODE-253-length-14804-cov-5.978778_pt1 | contig 14804 bp, 14 predicted proteins | sample MGYA00248826_ERZ500997 | MGnify/ENA primary metagenome ERZ500997 (study PRJEB25958, sample SAMN03398524) | human skin metagenome | study: EMG produced TPA metagenomics assembly of the Human Skin Microbiome Metagenome (human skin metagenome) data set.
ATTACTTTATGTTCATCACCATAGATCATTGATGAATTTGTTTGATTTTTAATCGTTAAATCACGATGATCATTGATTGTGATAGAATCTGAATCAAACATTGGTCCATAACGATCACGAATTGATTGTTGAAATTCATACAATAATATTTTGGAATTTTTTCTTGATCCAATCGTTCGATATTTACATTTTGATGATGATGATGATGATTCAATTTCCAATATTAATGGTAATCGAATTGGATATGAAATCATTGATAATGATTCGATTAATTGTTGATCACCAACAAAACGTTTAATATGAATAAATTTTTGATAATTTATCATATCGATCATAATCTAAAAATCATGGTTAAAAAATTGAAAATTATCAAAATTCACCATTGAATTTCTGAACTTACCCTTGCACCAAATTCTATTTCCGCATTATTCGATTCAATTATTGCATACAATTCTCGTTCAAAATTGATTGATTGATGATCCTGACCATCATGATGATTATCTTGTTTAAGAATCAAACAAATTTCATCAATATTTTTCACCTTGATCGGTATTAATGAATAATAATTAGCAAGAAATTGATTCGAAACAATCGATTCGATTGTTTGTTTTTGTAAATTATCGATTGTATCGATTGTATCTGGTTGATTAATTTGTTTCGAATATCGATCAAAATCTTTTGTTGAATAACTTCCACCACCACCACCATTATCAATACCGGTTGGACCGATAAATTGTATGATTGGAAAATCTATTACCATCATTCGATTATCATCGTTGACATCATCGTCGTTGGATGGTTGTTGTTGCAAAACCTGATGACAAACAAGATTTTCCGCACAATCAACAGCAAACAATTTAATCAATTGTTGTTTTTGCCATGATCGTATTGATCGAGAAAAATTTCTAAAAATTTTCGAAAATCTTTGACATTCAGGTGACCAATGTTTATAATAATTTATTATTATTAATCTATCTTTATTATAGGTTTGTATTTGTTGGAAAAATGTTTTATCCGTTAGCGAAACAATACTGTCATCATTATTATTATCACGTTGATTATCATAAAGATTATTATTTGATTGTGTTTGAATTTGAAGAACAAAGATCGACACAACGATGATTACAACGATAATCCACTGGACAGGCCGATAATCCATCATTTTGGTTATATCAGAATCAAAGTCATTGCCGAAAACTGAGAATAACAAAAACAGAAAAACAAACAATCCGGGAAACAAAATAAAGCAAGTCAAACAAAAAAAATCTATAATAATTTTATTCAAATTCTATATAGAAAAACAAGCAAAAAGGGAGAAAATTCTATAGAAACAGAATATTCTTCTATAGAATTCTATTGGATTGTACAAATGCGCAAGAATCTACCGGCTGTCTTGATATTGAAGAAAGAAGAATCTTTCCATTACAAACTTTGTCCGTTCGGTTTGGTTGGTTTTTTTGGTGGCCGGTCCTGGAAAAATTTGTTTTTTTCCTTTGAATGACATTTCATTCGAAAGACATAATTAACCAACATGGTGACTCATCCTAATCATGATCAACAATGATAATATCGTCACGAATATTTAACCAACCAAAAGGTAATCAACCAATCAATCATTCAATCGTCATCGGTTGAATGACTAAACAATCTTGGATCTCACTCCCTGGAGAAATCTGGATGACTTTCATTTATTTCTTTTCCATCTCAATTCTCAATTTGCGTCATTCATTCAAAATTAACAATGTCGTTATTGACGTCATTCATTCATTCATTCATTTATACACTATACATGCTGTTGTTTGATTACATTGGAATCCTTCTCTCTCTCTCTCACACTCTTTATATTTTGGTGGTATAATCATACACACGCAACACAGCTGCAAAAATATTAATGTTCTTTTTGCCGTTATGCGTATTAACATCTTTATTATTTTTAAAAAATGGCTTTATAATCAAAAACCAACTAAAACATTATCATCTATATGAAACCCTGTGAATCGAATCAATAACTTTTTTTCGTCCTTAAAAAAAGATCCATTCATTTATTTTTTCATTTTGGTTATCTTCAATATCAGCAGCTACTTTGTGACAATTCCGATATTCGATCAATGTTTTTTTGTCTATCGGTTTTTTGATTAAGGTTTGACGTTATCGATTTTTTTGTGTGTGGCTAATTTCGATTATTATCATCAATAAAACTCCCGCATTTTCGAAATATCATCATCATTCAGCATTCGATCCACAACATAAACAACAAAATCCAATTTGCTAAATGGCAACAAATTCTCAATCAATTTCTAAACTGGAATTATTCATTGATGAAAAATTAATAGGATTCGAACAAAATATGGCCAAATTACAATTGAATGATGATAATGATGAAAGAACAATTGGTAAAAATATGCAACCAAAAATTATTTTTGAAGAATTAATTTTTGATAATGATAATGATGATAATAACAATAGTGAAAATGATGAAACTGATGATAATTCATCATTAATGTCAACATCATTATCATCATCATCATCGTATGTGATATCCAACAGCAGCAGCAGCAACAGTGCATTATCGGTTCCATCATTTTTCGAAACAATGGATCGACAATATGAAAAACGAAGACCACCATTCCATCAACAACATTCAGCAACGCCGACAGCAACAATAAGGATCTGAAAGGATTATCCGAAAACCACCACCACCACCATTCATCATTCCCCTGTTTTGAGCAGCAACGAAAAACACTGATTAGAAAATTTTTGATATAAAAATTTAAATAATAAAAATATATATAAAGACTGTAAAAATGACCAACCAATTTTTTTCATTTTTTCAATCCTGCTTTCGTGAATACATCTTTCCAAAATTTTTCATAATCAATACTATCATCATGGTCATCATCATCAATCAACAATAATGTTTGATTAGTAAGATTGTTTAACATTGATGGTAATGTTATATTTGTCATTGATAATTGATTATTATCATCATCCTTATCATCATCTATAATGGCATTGATTGAAGCATCATCTGGTTTTGTTGTTTGTTTTTTTTCATTTGATTTTGTCGATGTCGATGATGATGATTGTAATAATGTTCGAAACAATGATGATGTATTATCATTATCCGCATTCATTTCTTTTTGGTCAGCATCTTGTTTATGATTCGAATCATCATCATCAACAACAGTTGTCGTCAATGATTGCCGTAAATGTTCGGTCAATTTTTCCACATCATCATTTGCTTTTGCAATTGGTCGTCGCTGTTTTCGAATCCTTTTTGATTCCGGTGGCAAATCAAGATAAACAGTTTGATCGGAAAATGGAATCAAATCAAATACCGATGGTGGAGACATAGTATCAACAGCTACACTACGTGTTATTTTTGTCGTCGTCGTCGCTTGTTGTTGTTTATCGTTGTCAATTTTATTCAATTTTGTTTGATTGTTTTCTGTTGTTGTCGTCATCGCTTGTTGTTTTTGTTGTTGTTTCATTCGATTAATTCGTTCTAAATATTGTTCATAACGATCGTTGATTACTAACATTTTTGGTTTTGTTTGATGTTGCTGGATCATCATTGTATTTGTCGATTTTCGTTGATCATTTTTTATCTTTGTTGTTGTTTTTGATCGATTATGCCTTTGAATCGGAACAAATTCTTCAGTTTTCTCTTCGACGGCAACAGCAACAAAATCATTTTGATCAACTTGTACGGATCTATCTTCATGGCCGATTGTTTGTATGGATTTATCTTCAACCAAATGTTTATTATTAGTATTCTTTTTTTCTTTAAAATCTTTTCGATATTCAGATAATTTTAATCGAAGTAATTGTAATTGTACTTTTGAATCAATTATTTCCTGATCAATAATGGTAATCATTTCGGTTCGTTTCGATCGAAATTGTTCAAAAGTTGATGACATTTTCATGAAAATTGCAATGATTATTTTGATTTCGAACGCGAAAAAAAATTCGAACGCGAAAAAAAACTCGATTCGAAAGCGCGCCCGCAAATGACTTTATTCACAAATGACGAACACAAATAAAGATTCGATAAAAAGATTTTGGATTCGAATATTTTTTTGTAAATTTAAAAATCTAATTACATAATTTTATTTTGTTTTTCTTGTTACAATTCGTTTACATTATAACAGAAAAAAATGATGATAATGATCTTGAAAAAATGATGAAATTAATATGATATGATTTGATGAATTATGATGCAAGATGAAGATTTTATATTTTATGTTATCAGCAACGACCAACAATCAATTCAATTCTATGACATACGTTCATCACCACGTACAGCACGATATTTAGACATTTCATTTGGAAATTCTTGTGATAATTCTAGCAATAACAGTGCTTTAAAACGACGATATTCATCAATTTTTCCTTTGACCAGTTCATTTTTAGCTAATGATCTTTCCATACAATCTTTTGTATATGAATGTGGATTTCTACCTTCATCAATGTAGCTGTGATACGGTAATAATAATTGAAAAGTTAAACAAATTCGAATGAATCATGTTTCTAATCTAAACTTACTCAAAAACATCCAATGGAACTTGAATATCATTAACCTGATTTTTAACACGTTCAATATCTTTCAATAGACCGATTATTTGATTTCTAATTTGATCAGAAAAATGAATGTTTAAAAAATTCAAAATTCAAAAGAAACAAACCAAAAAATCTTACAATTTATTATTCAATGCTGTTTGTCCTTGTGGTTGAAAATCACTAACAATAATACCAAGTTGACGAAAATTTTCCACTAAACCTTCTAATGTTGTTTCCAACGAATCTAGGGCTGTTGATGATGCCATTTTTTTTGTTGAAAATTTTGAATTAAAAAGAAAAAAAATCTGACGAAAAAACAAAAATTTTTTTTTTGAGAAAAACGTCACAAAACTCAAAATGAAAACAAGAAAAAAAAAGAATTCCCAAATTTGGCAAAATTCATAAAAGACGTATTCGAATCTTTTTTTTCGAACTCAAAAAAAAGTTTTATCTTGATTTTTCGATGATAAATTTTCTATCCTTTTTGGAAAAAAGCTGATCATTTTATTTTGATTTTCTATCTTTTTATTTGCTCAATTCTGTATGATTTTTGTCACGAGACGAAATTCGTGATTTTTTTCGGACCAAAAACATGGACGATATTCGACAACAAGCAACTGGTGGTGGTGGTGGTAATGGTGATGAACCATCATCAATCAACAAATCAACGATTCATAATGCTGAAACATATCAACGATCATATAATCATTTGATTAATGAACAAGCTGATGATGACATTTTTCATAAAGTAAGTGGTTTAACTTCGAATTTTTCATCAAGAAATCGAAAGAATTCTTCATTTTCTTTTTCTTTCACATAAAGACATTCGAATCAAAAGCCAAATCGAACGAATCTGATCAGATTGATAATAAAGATGATATTGTTGATGATAATGATGACCAAAGAAAAAAAACTGGCCTTATCTATTATGATGATTGTATTGAACATTATTGTCTTTGGGATGATAATTATGAAGAAAATCCTCGACGTTATTTACGTACAATGGAACGATTATTTGAACAAGGTCTTTTGGATGAATGTCTACGATTAAAGGTTTGTTTTGTTTGTTTTTGACTAAATTAATTGATTGTTGTACAAAAATATTGATTGTTGGAATTCAAGCCAAGGAAAGCAAACGAAAATGAAATACAACTTGTTCATTCGTCGGAATATATTCGAAGAATTGAACAAATTTGTTCATTAATGGATCCAGAACAATTGGAACAAGAATCATCCAAATTTGATGCTGTATATTTTACACCAAGTTCATATGATTGTGCATTGTATGCAAGTGGTTCAGTTCTAGAATTATGTGATTCATTAATGTCCAATCGTATTCGAAATGGAATGGCTATTGTACGACCACCAGGTCATCATGCAATGAATAGCGAAGCATGTGGTTATTGTATTTTTAATAATGTAGCTATTGCAGCCAGATATTGTCAGGAAAAATATCATCTAAAACGAATATTGATTATTGATTGGGATGTACATCATGGCCAAGCAACACAACAAACATTTTATAAAGATCCAAACGTTTTTTATGTATCAATACATCGTTATGAACAAGGTTCATTTTGGCCTGAATTGATTGAATCAAATTATAATTTTTGTGGTGAATCCAGTGGTCGTGGTTTTAACATGAATATTCCATTGAATCAAACAGGATTAACTGATACTGATTATCTTTCCATTTGGCATAATCTTTTACTGCCAGTTTTTTATGAATTTGATCCAGAATTAATACTTGTTTCAGCTGGTTATGATTCAGCAATTGGTTGTCCTGAAGGTGAAATGCTATTAACACCAGCCGTTTATAGCCATTTTACACATTATCTTATGGGTTTAGCTGATGGTAAACTAGGTATCATATTAGAAGGTGGTTATTGTATTGAATCATTAGCGGATAGTGTTGTTTGTACTGTACAAACATTAATTGGACAACCACCAATTCCATTGAATATGAAATATCCAATTAATCAATCTGTTATTGAATCTATATTGAATGTAATTACTGTTCATCAATCAAATTGGTCATCATTATGCATACAGAAAACATTCGATAGACATGATCCACATATAGATGATATTGAAGAACAAGCTATAAGAAAACGTCATTATCCAACATTAGAATATTGTGGCCTTGTAGATTTATTGGATAAACGTCCTGAATCATATCCAACAAGAGATTGTTATCCAAAACATTCGGAAGAAGATGGAAAAAAATTACAAAAAATTATAGAAATTTTACGACAAAATATTCAAGAAAAAACCATACATTATGATCAAAATCGACGTACATGTTTGATTCGTTCATCAGATCAATCGAATAGACATTCAGCACCACAAACACATCCTGAACGACCAAATCGTATTCGTTATTTATGGCGTTTATTAAAAACGGAAAAAATTCTTGATAAATGTTTTGTACTAAATAATAATGATAATAATCGTTTGGTAACTGATCAAGAATTAACAAGTTGTCATTCAATGGATGCAATTGAAAAAATTTCACGAACAAAACAAATGGATTATAAAGAACTACGTGAATATGAACAACAATTTGATTCGATATATTTTACTCAAGATAGTTTTTTGGTGGCAAAATCATCGATTGGATCATTGCTGAAAGTTGTTGATTGTGTTTTACGTAATGAATGTTTGAATGGGTTTGCATGTATACGACCACCTGGACATCATGCAAAACGTTCAGAACCGGCAGGATTTTGCCTATTCAATCAAATTGCCATTGCTGCTCGATATGCATTGGAAAAATATCGATTACGACGAATATTGATTGTTGATTGGGATATACATCATGGTGATGGTATGTTTGTTTGTTTTTTTTTGTGATGTTTGGTGATATTGAAAATTGATTTTTGTTTGTTTTTCGATTATGATAAAACCAGGAACACAGGATATTGTTGCCGATGATGAACGAATTCTTTTCATATCATTACATCGTTATGATAATGGTGATTTTTATCCGGAAAATATTCAAGCATCAAATTATCGAACGGGAAAACGAAATATTATCAATATTCCTTGGTCAAATGGACAAATGGGTGATCGTGAATATTTAACAGCTTTTTTCAACATTGTTATGCCGGTTGCATATAATTTTAATCCTGAATTAGTATTGGTTAGTTCGGGTTTTGATGCAGCTGAAAATGATCCGATTGGTGATTATCATCTAACACCGGCTGTTTATGGTCATATGACACATTTATTATGTTCATTAGCAAATGGAAAAATTATTCTTTCATTAGAAGGTGGTTATCATTTACGTTCGATTGCAAATTCCGCATTGGAATGTATTCGTGTTTTATTGGGTGAAACACCAAAATCATTATCATCATCATCATCATCATCAAAATCGACGACAATCAACAAAGATGATGACAATAATAATAATGGTGATGATCAAGATCAAAATCAAAAACAATGGAAATTAGATACAAATGCTATCGATACAATACGTAATGTTATTGATTATCATTCAGATTATTGGCCTTGTTTTGTTTTTAATGTTGATTTGGCTAAAAATACTATTGATTAAATTTATAAAAATTTAATTTAAAAAAAAAATATATTATCAAAAATTTGAAAAAAAAATTTAAAAAATAAAATCGATATAATCGATTGTCCGGCCAAATATCGATTGTTTTGTTTTTTGTTTTTTTGATCAAAATGAGGAGGAGGAGAAAGAAGAAGAAATATAGAACAGCCAGCAGCAGCAGCAGCGGCAGCAAAAGAGCTAAAACATGCACAGCAAGTCTTTTATATTATTTGCCTGATGTTGTTGATGCAACGTGTTTATTTCATTTCATTTTTGCACAAACAAAAAAATTCTTTTAAAAAATCTTTTGTTCATTTCTCAACAAACAAAATAATATTTTCATTAAATTTTTTCTCTGATTGATTGGTTACGACAACAACAACAACAACAGGAAATACATTCGATTCGAATCAAATTGTCGTCGTCGTCGTCGAACATAAACCTAAAGAAGAAATGGGTGACAACAATAATAAAAAAGATCAAGATTTAGCCAATTTATCGCAAGGTTTTAGTAAAAAGCTCAATGTTGATGCTCGTGAATTTGTGCCTTCATTTTTACAGCGGCAACAACCTCCAACAACAACGACGACCACAACAACATCAATTCCAGAATCGCAACAACAACAACAATCAAATAATGATGCTTCGACGACCAACCTCACCTCCTCCACTCAATCATCATCCGAATCACAAACATCAACTGCTCAATCTTCTAGAATAAACGCTACTGATGATAATCCGAAATTACCTGAAGATCCAGATGGTCAAGAAGTGGTCGATGATTGGGATGCCGGTGATAATGTTGATGATGATGATGTTGATGATGAAGAAGAAGAAGATGATGATGATGTCGATGATGATGATGATGAAACAATCGATAATAAATTGGAAAAAAAACCACGAACAAAATTGAAGAAAAAATCATCGAATAAACCAACAATGAAACATACAACCATAACAAAAGAACATCTAAATATTGTTTTCATTGGTCATGTTGATGCAGGAAAATCAACAATCGGTGGCCAACTATTATATCTAACCGGTATGGTTGATAAACGAACGTTGGATAAATATGAACGTGAAGCAAAAGAAAAAAATCGTGAATCATGGTATTTATCATGGGCATTGGATACAAATCAAGAAGAACGTGATAAAGGTAAAACTGTTGAAGTTGGTCGTGCATATTTCGAGACGGAAAATAAACATTTTACTCTGTTGGATGCACCTGGTCATCGTGGTTTCGTACCGAATATGATTGGTGGTGCATGTCAAGCTGATGTTGCTGTTTTGGTTATATCAGCTAGAAAAGGTGAATTTGAAACCGGATTTGAACGTGGTGGACAAACACGTGAACATGCTATGTTAGCTAAAACTGCAGGTAAGAGTTTTTTTTGTTAATTCGATTAACTCAGGGTTAATTTACCTTTGTTTGTTTGTTTAATTAACACTTAGGTGTAAAACATTTAATTGTTTTAATAAATAAAATGGATGATCCAACCGTAGAATGGTCTGAACAACGTTATCAAGAATGTCAAGATAAATTATTACCATATTTGAAAAAATGTGGTTTTAATCCAAAAACTGAATTATATTTTTTACCATGTTCCGGTTTAACAGGGGCATTTTTACGTGATGTTGCGGATGAAAAATTATGTCCTTGGTATAGGTAATGTTTAATTGAATATTTTTTATCAATCAAGAAACTGACTTTTTTCTGTTGAAATAGGGGACCATCATTTTTAGATTATTTGGATAAACTTCCATCATTTAAACGACAAATTGAAGGACCATTTCGTATGCCCATTGTTGATAAATATAAAGATATGGGTACAGTTGTTTTCGGAAAAATTGAAAGTGGTAGTACTGAACGTGGTGCACAATTATTATTAATGCCAAATCGTAAATTAGTGGAAGTACTACAATTATGGTCAGATGAAGATGAAGTTAGTCATGTTTCATCGGGTGAAAATGTTAAAATCAAACTAAAAGGTGTTGAAGAAGAAGAAGTTACAGCCGGATTTGTACTTTGTGATCCAAACGATCCTTGTGCAACTGGTCGTGTGTTTGATGCACAGGTTGCCATTCTTGAACATAAATCAATTATTTGTCCAGGTTATTCAGCCGTTTTGCATATTAATTCTGCAATCGAAGAAGTTTGCGTTAAAAATATTATCGATCTTATTGATAAAAAAACTGGCCAACGTTGTAAGGTATGTCTTTTATTGATTATGTAACACAAGTTTTTTAATCCTTGATTATTCCAAAAAAATGAAGGTAAAACCTCGATTTGTTAAACAAGATCAATTAGCATTAATGAGGTTAGAATGTACTGGTGGTATGGTATGTATGGAACCATTTAGTAAATTTCAACAAATGGGACGTTTTACATTGAGAGATGAAGGAAAAACAATTGCTATTGGTAAAGTGTTACGAATCGTTGAATGAGAAAAATTTGAAAATTGAAAAATTCATCAGTCAAGCCAGCAAGCATTTACAACCAACAATCAGCCAATCTTGATTGAATTTTTATGGTTCTTTTTTTTTTGTCTTTTTCTTAAAAAAAATTACGTTATATTTTTCTAATCAAACAAAAAATGAATGAATGAATGAAATTGATGGAGAAAGCAAACTTTATTATTATTATTATTAATTAATTATAATATTTGCATGCAAAACAAAACAAATATTACAAGCAAAAATGTTTTCGCTCTGGTGTGTTTTTACTGTGTTGTGATGATGATCACAAGTTAGCAAGTGATGATTTTGAAAAGCAAAGGAGTTTCGGAAGTTTTTGAATCAAAAAGTTTTGTTATCTATCGGTATTCATTGTTGCTGTGTTTCGCATTTTGGATTTGACGAATTTTGAAAAATTTGATGATTCAATCCAGATCAACTTCTTGGTTTGTTGGTGGTGATGATTGAAAATTTAATTGTTGTTGCTGCGATTGTTGATCATTATCATCATCGGCTGACATATCGAATATTGATTGAATAAGATTAGAAAATATACCACCACCACCTTGTTGTTGTTGTCTTTTTTCTAATCCAAAATAAATTTGACCAATTTGTTGAAGATAATCTTTATAACAAGGATCACGACATAATGATTTATCATATAAATTACAAAGTATTTCGAATAATTGACTTTTACCGGGATAATGATCAATAGCCATTATAAGGAAAAATAAAAAATTCAATAATGGTGTCGTGAATGGTGGTTTATTCGAACGAATTTTTGGATGATTCATTGTATAACCTAAAAATACATTATGTGCTAATTGTTGATTTCGAACGCAAAGTACTTGCAATACAAATTGAGCTATCATTAGATCAATTTCATTCGAATAAGCAGATTTACATTGATATTCGATTAACATTAGGGCACAATTATCACCATTATCCGATGAATAAAGAAAATGTAAACGTGAATCAGAATAATTTTTTTCCGACCACAATGTTTGTGCAAAACGTTTACGAAGGTTGGCTATTGTCAGATATTTAATTTTCAATAATTTTGATATAAATTCTAAACGTTCAGGTGATTCGTTGGATATTTTCGAAAATAATCTTGTCATATCGTCCAATACTTTGGATTCATTGGGTTGATTTAATTGTTTTAAATCGGTTACTTTTGTCAACATTAAATCGGCTAATAATAATGCTAAATCCGAACCAGAATTTGGTTCACCTTTATCGAATAAACGTATCGAACCTTCATACAAAAGATTATAGATTTCAGCAAATTTATTCTCTCGTACTAAACGATAATAAATTGTTCGATAAATTTGATGTGCTTCATAATAATCGCCTTGATCAAAACGTTCATTTAGTTTTTGTAATAAACGTCTTTGCATGTTGATGATAATAGTGGTGGTGATGATGATGAAGATGGTAAAGAATAATGATAAAAATCCAAGAAAAGATTAGCCAAAAAACTGAATGATGAAATATTTTCTTCTTGACTCTTTCTCGTTGCACTCTTTTTTATCAGGCATTATCATCATCATCAACATCATCAGGCTATTTACACATTGATGATACCAAAAGGAGAACCACTACCACCAATATAGCTTACTCATTTAAATGATTCTATCGTTTATTCTCGCTAATTTAATGATATTTTTGATTGCCGTGAAATGTTCAATCATAAATGACGTATAATTCTTGTGTGATTGAAATTTGATTAAAATGTTTATCGATTGTGTGTTGCAAACAAACAAACAAAAAACAAAGAAATCATGGTAAAAAACTGACTGTTTTTTCTTTCTCAAGCGCATATTGTTGATATTGGTTTTTATTTTTATTTGTTGTTCGTTCTTTGAATGCAAAAAGAAAGAAAAAAACGAAAATTTTGTCAAACGAAAAATCTCAAATGATCAGATGACGATAATTGAGAGAAAATTATTCCTAAATTAAAATTGATTAATGCTCCATCCATTCGTTATTATTGTCGTTTTGTGATTGAATGTTTTGCCAAGAAGAAGAAGAATAATGAATCATTTTCGTGAACTAAACAACAATATCGATGATATTCCAATGAAATTTCAAGATAAATATATTAAATTATTGAATAATGTTTCAATTTTTATTGATAATTCAGATTGTGATGATGATGACGACGATGATGATGATGATGATATTGATCAATATAAAATTGAAGATTATAAATTTGATTCGGAATTGATTGCAATCGAAGTTTATGTTTTGAATGAAAAACGTAAAGCAGAACAATTACAACGATATGAAGCAAGGAAAAAAGAATTTACAGAAATGATGATGGCTAAACAGCAACAACAACAACAAACACCCGTGATATTATCATCGGCACCGCCATCCACTATCGCAACTTTTGTTGGTTCGAATGATTGGCAACAACAAGAACATCAACCAACGGCTACTGTAACCATAACAAAAGATAATCATCGATCAAACGATGATAATAATGGTTCAACAACAAGATTATATAATTTTGTTTCGAATGAAATTCTAAAACCACAGCCATCTATGGCGAATAATGGTGGCAATAATAATAATTGTGATCCGACTGTGGCCAGTGCAAATTCATTCGAATCAAACATCGTTAATAATGAAATAACAACGACAACGATAAAAAATCCACATCCAAATCGTCATCATCATCATCATCATCGAACATTAGTCAATCCAAAAGAATTTGAAAATGATGATTCTAGTCCATTTGATAATGTTGAATTACAATCGATTGATGAATTTAAAGAATTGAATAAAGTTTTTGGTGCCTTAAATTTTTCTACAACAACGTCAACAACAACATCGTCATTATCATCATCATCACCTTTATCGACATCGGCTACAACAGTTCCACAGGTGCCCAGAAATTCTCCGATTAATCATCAACATCATTATCAACAACAGCATTTAAATCAAACAGTCGAAGATGCTCATAGTCATCCACCATTATCAACAACGACGACAACATCTTTTCCATTGAATAATTATTCATCATATCCGACAAATTATTCTCAAATGATGACTACTACTACTGCTGCTGCCGGGCATTATCATCCACAGCAGCAGCCATTCGGTTATTCACATCCCAATACAATGATGGTAATGGATAATCATCATCATAATTACCATCATTATTCGAATCAATATCCTTATCAACAACAACCAACTACAATGATAACAAATCCATTTTCATTTGAAATGAAAAGATCTTTATCGGAAAAAAAAGATTTCTATGAACCAAATAATAATAATCAATCTTTTTCAATGATGAATGCAATGACGCCGACAACAACAACATTATCATCAAGATCGAAAAGTGTTTCAGATTTAACACAAATACCATCATCATCATCATCATCAACGATAATTCAAGGCCCACATGATTCAAGGTCAACTAACTGTGATCAACAACAATTAATATATCCAAATCATCAAACAAATAATTTTTATTTATTAAATAATAATCATGATCGTTCAAAAACACCACCATCTCGTATGCCTAATGATTATTATCGTCATCAACAACAACCTATCAACAACAATAACAATAACAACAATCCTGGAACAATGAATGATCCATATGATACATTATCGGATGATCAGAAAAAATTCATTGATCATCTTTGTCAAATGGGTTTTCGTCGTGATCGTATTGCCCGTGCAGTTAAACATATGGATTTAAATAATAATGATGATAAAAAATTATTTGAATATCTACTGGCATTACAACAGCTGGAAGATCAAGGTTATGATTGTTTGGATGCTGAAATTGCCCTACATTTTAATAATTATGATAAAAATAAGGTATGTTTTTTTTGTTACAATCAATCCTGATGATTAAAACTTTTTTTTCTTCATGGATTTTACCATTTAGGCCGAAAATTTCCTAAAAATATTAAAACAAATGTTGGATTTTGGTTTTGATCGACGAAAATCAATAAAAGCATTATTCAAAACAAATAACGATAGGGATAAAGCAATTGAATTATTGCTCAAAATGCATTGATTTTGGATTATCGGATTTTGGGCATACCTTGAGTCTTTTCTTCTTTTTTTGTTTTGATAAAATATATTTTTTTCTAAAAATGAATGAATTTTAATGTTTTTATCAATTTTTTTTAAATAAATAAAAAAATATAAATAAATAAAAAGATTTAATATTGAATATTGAATTTGGAAACAAATATATTTTATC
>ERZ500997.254-NODE-254-length-14798-cov-5.760564_pt1 | contig 14798 bp, 13 predicted proteins | sample MGYA00248826_ERZ500997 | MGnify/ENA primary metagenome ERZ500997 (study PRJEB25958, sample SAMN03398524) | human skin metagenome | study: EMG produced TPA metagenomics assembly of the Human Skin Microbiome Metagenome (human skin metagenome) data set.
TCAATTTGTATTTTTGTGTAAAAAAAAATTTACATACAACCAAAATGTATACATACAACAACAAAAAAACGTCAGAATCTCAGAAATATTAACATTTAAATTATATAATAATCATGCCAACAACAACAACAATCACTTCTTTTTTTTTGGTTACTTTTTTTCATATTCAAGTAAAAAAAAATAAAATAAAAAATATACATTTTTTTTTTGGATGAGTTTATGGCAGGCGTAAATTATTGTTATATAATCACACCACAATATAACACTGTGTGGGTGGAAATACAGAATCTTAACCATTAACTTTCATTTTGGCTCTCTCTGGCTATACAGTTTCTGTTCCTATACAGAACATAGGAAACATAACAAAAAAAATTGATGCTTTCTTTTTTTGGATGCTTGGTTGAGTTGAGAGTTGGTGCCTTTTACCAACCCGAAACTCGAGACCAAAATTTTGGGATTTTTTTTTTTTTTTGGTTCAAAAGGCGGTGACATACATATCATTTGATGATGTTAATGATTTGCGCATTATAAAAAAAAAGCCAAGAATTTTTTTTTGACTACAATCATCATCACATTATACAATGAATCTACAGCATCGAACAGAATCCAAATCTTTTCCGTCAGGAGAAAATTTATTCCTGAAACAACAACAACAATAACATCATCCAGGGAACCAATATCATCATCATCATCCAATTGCAAACAATGAATATAGAAATTAATTTTTTCTCCAAATGAAAATAGGAAAAAAGAAAAGAACTGGGTATATAGTCACGTGTATAGTTTTTTGTCGACCAGTTTTGCGAGTTTTTTCTTCTTCTTCTTCTTCTTCCAATGTGAATATTGTTGTTTTATTTTTTCTTCTTTGGTTTTTCGGTTTCAAATTCTGTTCATGCATCAATTCATTTCAGAATGGTTTCAATAAGAAATTTGGATTTGAAAAAGAAGAATTCCTATCCAATTCAAATCAACAGAATTTGAAATGAATCTTGATTCTTCTTTGAAAGTTTTCCAAAATTTTCATTGTTCAATTTTCGTTATCTCATTTTTTTCGATCAAATTTTTGTTTGTTTATTTCGCTGTGCGCAGACATTATATCGACGGGTTCCTTCCATCCGTCCAACACATCACATTACATCCATCCAACCAACCATTCAATCACCTTTCCATCATCATCATTTATTCATTCATTTTGATACAATACCCGACAAAAAAAAGTGATGATTACCCCAGAAAAAAACAGTCTATATAATCGACCACACACACCAATAAACAAACAATCAAAGAGACATTTTTCTTTTTTCTTCTGGTTTGACAATAATACATCTTTTTGCAAATGTTCTTCATGATTGATATTATCATCGTTTGAATGGTGTTAATGTGTGTGGTGTGAATGAATAAATTCGTTGTTGTTGTTGTTGTTGATGGACAAAATACGTGCAATGAATTCCACAAGATATGAAAGAATTTCAACAAAAATGTTGAAAATTTCAAGTTTTTAAATGGAAGAAAATTTTGATTTCATTTTTCATTTGATATTTGGATTTCAATTTTGAACGATGGCTGGATCATCATCATCAATGACATCGACGTTTTTAACGATGCCGAAAAAATTTCCTATCAATCCATCCATGTTTTTATCAATAATAATCATTATGATTAATAATAATCAACATAATTATGTTAATTGTTTATTACCAAATGTTGTCAAAATAGGTGGCCTATTTGAAAATGGTGATGAATTAGTTGAAATGGCATTTCGTGATGCAATAATACGAATAAATTCTGATGAAACATTATTACCACAAACACGTATTGAACCAATTATTGAACGTTTAGAACCCTGTGATAGTTTTCAAGCTTCCAAACGTGGTAAGAATTTTGTTTGTTTGTTTGTTTTTGTTGAAATCTGAAAACAGAAAAACAAAAAATTAAATTTTTCTTTTTTTTTGAAAACAAAAAACTTATCTTTTAGTTTGTAGCCTATTAAGGCAAGGTGTTGCAACAATATTTGGACCACAATCAGTTGAAACAACCGCTCATGTACAATCAACATGCGATGTTTTACATATGCCACATATGGAAACAACACAATGGAATTTTAAATTTGATGATCCACCATTTCATCATTCGGTTAATCTTTATCCACATCCAATCGGTTTGGGTAATGCATTTCGTGATTTAATAACATTAAAAAATTGGAAAAGTTTTGCCATTCTTTATGAAGAAAATGAAGCATTAGTACGAATGCAAGAAATATTAAAAGATCCAGCATTAAATGAAAAACGTATTGTGGTCAGGCAATTTCCATCGGATGAATATCGTACAACATTTAAAGAATTACATAAACTAGCCATACGTAATATAATTGTTGATGTACCACATGAACATATATTAACTGTATTAAAACATGCTCAACAAGTTGATATGTTATCAGCTTATCATAATTATTTTTTCATATCATTAGATGTACATACTGTTGATTTAGAAGAATTTCAATATAGTGGCCTAAATATATCAGGTTTTAGTTTAGTTGATTTATCATCAAAAGAGGTAACACAAATTGTTCATAAATTTCAACAATCACAACAACAATCACAAATACAAGATGGTATTATTGGTACTGATGATTCAAATACACGTTATCATTGGAATCCAATGGATACAAATTCAAATAATATGATGATGTCAAATGTTGGACATTATCATAATCATCAAACAGTTGTTGATAATACAATTTTTCGAATGGTATCATCGAATAATTTTACTGTAAGTTTTTTTGGACAAAATTGATGATGATTCGAAATTATCATTCATTCGAATAATTCGATTCTATATCTACCCAATCTGATCAAATTCGATCAATATAGACGGAAGTTGCTCTTGTTTATGATGCTGTTCGATTATTTGCTCAAACATTATATGAAATTGATAAAAATGGACAACATTTTCAACAACCGGATGATATTTCATGTGAAAATGAAAAAATCTGGAAATTCGGTACAGTTATGTCAAATTATATGCGTAATGTATGTGTTTTGTTTGTTTTTCTTTGCATAAAATTAAAGTTGAACTTTGATTTTTTTCAATTCTCCCCCCCCCAAAAGATTCAAATGGACGGTATAACTGGACCGATAAAATTTGATTCAACCGGATCTCGTTCAGAATTTAAGCTACAATTATTAGAATTAACTAGGGAAGGTTTGAAACATGTTGGTGATTGGCAACCAGATGAAAAAATTACCTTTATGAGTAATTATACAAAAGCAATGACTGAAATTTATCGTGAATCCTTAAGGAATAAGACATTGACTATTGTTACTATTGCGGTATGTTTCGATTTTGTAAGAATCTTTTAATCTTGAAATTTGTTTATTTTCAATCAAAACAGGGTGAACCATATTGTATGGAAGTGGATGATTCAGAAAACCGTACCGGTAATGATCGTTTTGAAGGTTATTCAGTTGATTTGATTAAAGAAATTGCCGATTTATTGGAATTTAAATATCAAATAAAATTAGTTGAAGATGGTGTTTATGGTAAACGTAATGAACGTGGTGAATGGAATGGTATGATCAAAGAATTAATTGAAGGTGTAAGTTTTTTTCTGGTTTTTTACTTGGAAATTTTTCATTTTTCGATTGAAATCTTTCATTTTTTGCAGAAAGCAGATATGGCTATTGCCGATCTAACAATCACATATGAACGTGAAGCTGCTGTTGATTTTACAATGCCATTCATGTCACTGGGTATCGGTATCCTATATAAACGACAGAAAAAAGAACCACCAACATTATTTTCATTTATGTCACCATTAGCTATGGATGTTTGGGTTTATTTGATGACATCATTTCTTGGTGTAACATTATTTTTATTTTTTGTTGCACGTTTTTCACCATATGAATGGGTTAATCCACATCCATGTAACAAAGATCCTGTTGAATTGAAAAATAATTTTTCAATGAAAAATACACTTTGGTTTACAATTGGTTGTCTGATGCAACAAGGTTGCGATATTATGCCACGTTCATTATCAACACGTGTTTTGGCTGCAAGTTGGTGGTTTTTCATCCTAATACTTGTTTCATCATATACTGCTAATTTAGCTGCCTTTTTAACTGTCGAACGTATGGTTAATCCAATCGAATCGGCTGAAGATTTATCAAAACAAACAAAAATTCCATATGGTTGCCTTAAATCCGGTTCAACTGAAGCATTTTTTCGTAGTTCAAATTTTTCAACATATGCACGAATGTGGTCATTTATGGAATCATATCGGCCATCAGTGTTTGTTGAATCGAATAAAAAAGGTGTTGATCGTGTTGAAAAAGGAAACTATGCTTTCCTGATGGAATCAACAACAATTGAATATATTGTTGAACGTAAATGTGATCTATTTCAGGTTGGTTCATTATTAGATTCAAAAGGTTATGGTATTGCAACACCACCTGATTCACCATATCGTTCAATTGTATCGGATGCTATTCTAAAACTTCAAGAAGAAGGTAAATTGCTGATGTTAAAAAATCGTTGGTGGTCAGGCAAAGGAAAATGTGGTGGCCAAAAAGAAACGCAAAAAGTTTCTGTTTCAGCTTCGGAATTAGGTCTGGCTAATGTTGGTGGTGTATTTGTTGTTCTAGCTGCCGGTTCTATCATTGCCATTATTATTTGTATCGGAGAATTTATCTGGAAAATGGGAAATATTCCACGTTCAGAAAGGGTAAGTTTTTTTGGTTTTCCGGAAAACTTTTTTTCATTTCAAATGATTTTTTCTTTCTACCAGGAACATATCGGTATTGAATTATTACGTGAAATAAAATATGTTATATGTTGTTATGGTAATACCAGACCAATACGTAAAGTTTATGATTGGGATCCATCACGTAGTTTAATTATTGAACCAACATTAATTGGTGGTGTACATAATATTGCAGGTAGCGGTGGTTCAGGTGGTGTTAATAATCTTGGTATTTCACATCCAGGCCTACAACAACAACGACAATATAGTTATCCAGTTGGTGGTGGTGGTGGTGGTGATGATGAAAAAAATGATTATCATCTTTTTGGAACAAAATGACAATCCTAGTTGTTGAAAACAAACAAACAAAAAAAAAAAATAATTTTAAAAACTCAAATTTCTTCCCCTGCTCTCTTTTTACCATACCATGTCTCTATGCACATAACATCATGACAAGTTACAAAAAAAAAGAAAACCACTTTAGAATCAAATTCAAAATTCGAAACAAACATTTGAAAAAAAGGCCTTGGAATCATCATTAATGAAAAAAAAACGCCATTCTCTCTCTTGATAGTCCAGTCTATAGTTTGTAATTAGTTTTTTTTTTGCTGTAGAATTATTATTAATCAATTAATCATTTTGTTATTTAATTTCATTTACCATTTTCATCTTTTTTGTTGTTGTTGTTCAATAAGTTCATAATGTTGATTGAATAAAATCGGAAAAATTGACAAAAAACATTCGAATTGACGAAAAACGTTCGATTTTTTTTTTGGTATAGGGTGTTTTTTTTCACAGCATCAAAATTTGGCAAAAATTCATCATTTGATGATGATCATTCGATGATTGTTGATTATTTGATGGTAGTGATTGTTGGTTAGTGGTTTGTAAAAAATAAAATCCCGAAAAAATGTTTGTAAAAATTTCATTTTTACTAATATCGATTATTATAATCGAACCGGTAATTTCTGTGTCACGTTATTCACGAATGGATTTTCAATCATTAATAATTCGACGGCGATTAATATGGCGTAAACAAATTCAATTTGAAGATCCAAAAAATTGGCAACCAAATCAACCATCATGTGAAAAAGATCGGGTGGTTTTGCCGGAAAATTACGTCATCTTTTTAAATCGACGATTATTAATTCAAGAACTTGTAATTTTAATGATTTTTGTAAAATTCTTGATTTTTTAAAAATTTCTTCTTTTTTTCCCCAAGATTCTGCCGGAAAATGGTGAATTAATCATTGCCAAAGATGGTGGTGGTATTGTTGAATTTTCTACCGATCATGATTATGATCAGGATGAAGATCGAAAATGTAAATCAACCGAAACACTATATTTTCAACCATCCCAGGAATATCAACAAACAAATTCATGGTTTAATCCGGATAATTGGCATGTTACATTTGATTTATCATCATCATCATCGATGTCGACAATGTCCGGTTATCAGATATCAACATTTGCCACATTTCATTATCAACAATCTTCGTCTTCGTCAAGAATGATAATACCCGATTCAGAACGTATACCATGTCGATCGGATTTCATAACATTTCCAACAAATGGTACATGGAAAGTTAAAATAGGATCGAATAGTAAATTAATACCCACATTCGAATCAATGATAATTGGTGAAAATTTTCAAATATTCAATACGGATAAATTAAGAAAATTTTTACAATCATTTTCAGGACAAATGTTGTTTGAAATACAAGGTTATAATCATATGGAAATTCAACAATCATCATTATCCAATTGTCAATCAAATTCATGTTATTGTGGTAATGATCAACCAAAAGTAATGAAAGAAATATGTCATGATCGTTATTGTCCACCATCAAAATGCTTGGATCCAATACAGGCACCGGGATTTTGTTGTCCAATTTGTGCAACAAGTATATTGATTCGAATGAATAAAAATCGAAAGAATCAACCGCAATCGCAATCGCAACAACAACAATTTGTTTATCAATCGATTGCTCAACATTTAGAACGGCTATATCAACAGCAACAAGAATCATCGAAAATATTCCTGTCGAATATTAATCTTTACATACATTGGTTATATGATAATCGAATTCAAATCATAATATCACCAATGGTGGATATCCTGATTCGAAAACAATCAAATCCATTAATCCAATCAGATCAAAATGGTCGACAAATTATGGAAAAATTATCCATGGATAAAACATTATCCCGATTGATATCGATTGAATATCGATCAAGTCAAAATTGGATACAAGATTCTAGTCTATTCAATCGATCAACATTTTTTGTATTATTGATCTTTATATTGATTTTATTGATTGGTTTTTTTACTACGGTTATTTATAATAATTATCATAAATATCATCATCATCATCATAATGATCATCAATCATCATTTACATTTGTTCGATTTCGAACGGTTGCCAGTGATGTTGAAATGGAATTTGATAATCCTGGACTTTCGGATTGTCCATCTGGATCATTGCACCGATCACCACTCGGACAACAACAATCACCATTATTTTCAACCGGAAAAATTGTTCCAAATTTTCAAAATTTAATGAAAAAAATGACAAATTGGACAACAACAATACGACAACAACAACAACCATCATCGATACGTTTACGTTCACAATTCTCACGTGATGATGATAAACACGATGATAATGATGGTGATGATGATCGAAAACATCAAACAGAATTTGAAAATCCAATATTTAAACTTAATACAGATTCTACTATTTCTACTTCTTCTACTTCAACGAATATTTCTCATCATCATCATCAAATCAACGACAGTACATCAATGTAAACGAAATGAGAATTACAGCAACATCAACGGCAGCAGCAGAAACAGAAACAGAAATTAATCTCCTATAACAAGGTAAGCGAAAGAAAATACAGAATTACAGAATTATCTTTTCATTTTCTATTTTCTCGACCAAAAACAGAATCAAACCGGAAAAAACACACAAAATTCAAGGCTTTTTATTCGGAATGTAGAGAGAGAGAGAGAGAGAAAGATGAAATTAAGCAAAACTTTCATTCAGATAAAATTTTTATATAGAGTGCAACAAAGACGACAACGAATAAATTTTTCATCATCATCCTCATCATCATCAAACATTTTTTTTTCTTCGTTTGGAGTATCACCATGCAGAAAATCATTAAAGCTTGTAATTCGAATTCGAAAAATTGTTATGAATGAATGAAAAACCGTGCCACCATCATCACCACTACCTACTATCAATGTTACCAATCTGTTCAAGGTTTTTGTTTCATTCGATTCGATTTGACAAAATTCTATACAAGTTTGTTTGGCGAAATTCTGTTGAGCAAAATCCCTCCCGATAAAAATAATGTCAACAATTTTTTTCTTGAGTTTCGATGAATGAAACTCTGAAAAACTATATATTTTTTTCTTCGATTCGATGATGTTTGTAAAAAGTAGTAGTAGTAGTAAAAATCAATCGCAAAATTGGGTCAAATTTCTTTTCTTTTCTTCATCATCATCATCTTGTTCAAGATTCGATTTATACACATCCTATTCGATTCGATCCGATCCGATCGAATCGTAAAATTAATTAAAATTATTATTATTAATTTTATTTTGTAAAATAAAGAAAACTGGAAAAAACAAACAAAAAATTTTATAGCTTTTCCTAAAATAAAATCAAAAATCAAAAGAAAAATGTTAGTTTTTCGAAAAACTATTTCAACCAAACAATACTTTCAAGGTCTAAATGGTGGGGAATTTTTTTTGACGATTCGAACGCGGAACGAGTTCAATTCGTTCGAATCGAAACTGAAAAATTCATTCAGAAAAATCCCCCCCGAAAAACCTGAAATTCTTTTTTTTTGGATAATTTTAAAATCTATTTTTAGACAGAATTTTGATGTGTGTGTAGTTCATTCGAAGAAAAAAAACATATGTCATAATCGATTTTTATGACGACAAATCGATGATGACCGAAATTTCGAAAAATTCAGAAATCATCATCATGAAAATCAAGAAAATTTTCAATTAATTTTTATTACTGCTTCTGTTTGTTGTTGCTGTTTGTGTGTTCCAATTCCACTTCCATCATCATCATCATCATCATAATATTCTGTTTATGGCTGTTGAACATCCAAAAAAAAGAAAAACCAAAACAAACAAATCAAATCAAATGTGCGATTGCGTTCATATATTGGCTACTATATTTTTTCCCATTATTATTAACCGAACCGAACCAGGAATTATAATAATGTTCAACGAAAGAAGAAAATGATGAAGGAAGGAATTATGTTCCACGAATAAAAAATAATGAATGGTGGTGGTGGTGGTCTTTAATGATGTTGAGATTCGATTCGATTTTGAATTCAACAAATTCTCTCTCTCTATTCATTTCCATCATCAAACACACATCGTCGTCGTCGTCGATGGCTCAGATCTTCTATATGGGCAGTATACAGCAAGAAATAGGCAAAAAAAAAACAAACAAAAACCAACCATATCAGAATCACGAAAAACGTAAAGTATAGCAGGAAGGAGAGAAGAAGAAGCAGAAAGAATAGCAGTGATACCGAATATTCTTCGTTTTTTCTCTTGGTCATCATCATCATCATCATTAAACACAGAAAGGAAAAAAGAGAATAAACATCACAACAGCAACAACAAATCAAGAAAATCTGAAATTTTTTTTCATCCAATTTGGTGATTTATAATTGATGATGATGATTGGCTTATGATCAACCATCAAACAACAACAACAACAACAATGGTCAATCAATCGATCAATCATGGATTTTTGCAATTCAAAAATTCAAAAATTCAATGTTCAAAAATGTTTCTTCCTCATTTCAAATCGATCAATTTTTTTCTCACTTTCTTCAATTGACTGACTGAAATATTGATTTTTTTCACGTTTTTTTCGACGACGACGACGACACCGAATTGACTTTCATTGAAAAAGTTTTTTTTGTTTTAATTAACGAAAAAATATGGCATCACATTGTTTTGTTTGTCAATTACCCATTCTATCACATCAAACATGGGATACTTGGACATGTGGTCCAGGTATTGGTCCTACACAATCAATATTTACCGATATATTTCATGAAGATTGTTTACATTGTTCAGTTTGTATGACAAGATTAAAACAAGGAAACGGTTCGGCAAAACGTGTTGGTAATAAAATTTATTGTGTTTTACATTTTGGTGATGTTACCGGATCGTTTAGTTCACCCGGTGAAGATTATATAAATAAATTAAGAGATTTTAAACGACAAAGTCTTGGTTGTGCTGAAGCAAGACGTAAATCATCAACAACATTATCGTTTGCCGTACCAGTACAAGCATGTCCCGGTCAACCATATTGTTCAAAATTTCCACATGATATTAAACCGACAACTGGTTATTGGATTGAATGTCGTGGTGGTGCTTCACCTGTAAATATTAATGAAATTGCATCCGCTGTATCGGATTCACAATTACAACAAAAACAAAAATTTCAACAACAAAATCGTCCAGCAACATTTGATGCAACTGGAACTAATAATAATGATCCAAATAATAATAATGAAACAGTAACAACAATACATCTTACAAATGAATTGAATTTATTTCAAACTGGTGGTGGTGGTGGATCATCCACACAATCAATGATGATGATGAAACCACCACCAACACCAACTGTTGAAGCCGTTTTAACACGTGGAAGATTAGAACGACAAGATACAATAAAATCTGATTATAATAATGATGATAATAATAATGATGATGGTGGTGGTAATTATGATTTGGATGATGGACGACCAATATCAAAAGATGATTTAGATTTAATGATGGTACGTAAACCATCATTAATGAGTCAACATCAAATATTTCCAAATATAACGATAACAATTGTACAACCATCATCACCACCACCATTATCACCACCATTGAATGATAAAAATAAACATCAACAACATCAACATCAACACCATCAACATCAACAACAATCAACATCATCAATAAAATCATCATCACATCATCATCATCATCATCAATATTCTGTAAAATATAAATCATCATCCGGTGGTGTTAGTAGTAGTGGTGGTGGTGATTGTGTTGATAGTGGTTGTTGTGTTACATCAACAGTAAAAACATCATCAACAAGTCCAGTAAAACAGCCACAATCACCTGGATTTTCATCGATAAAATCTTTGATTATGAATGATGATCCATTTGAATTAATATCATTTGAAGAAGAAATATATGAAAAATATTTTTATGGCCGTGAACATTGGAATTATTTTACAAATGATGAACAATTAGGTCCAGTTATAATGAGCTTAAAACAAGAAACAATTGGTGGTCGTGATCAATTTCGTGTTTTGTTACGAACCATTTCTTATTCATTACATGGATTGGTACCAACATCAGCAATTTGTGCTGATCGTTATGATCGTGAAGCTGTTGTACGAGCACTTGGTGATGAAGCTGGTTTGAAACCGCCATTAGTATTGGGACAATTACCAAGTACACCAGATGAATTGCTCAAATTGGATCAAGTTTTTGTTAAATCTGAACTTAAAGTTGGTGTTATTTATATTCAAGAACATCAATGTAATTCTGAAGAGGCAATTCTTGGTAATCGTCGTGAATCAAGATTATTTTCAGAATTTCTTTCCATTTTGGGTGATCATATTAAACTAAAAGGTTTTGATAAATATAAAGGTGGTCTTGATACAGGTAAATATATTAGCCAATCAATCAATCAAATAAATTCAATTAATTTTTTAACCCTAAATTAGTACATGATCTAACCGGAACTGAATCTGTTTATACATGTTATAAAAATATTGAAATAATGTTTCATGTATCGACAATGTTACCACATGAAGATGGTGATCCACAAAAATTACAGAAAAAACGTCATATTGGTAATGATATTGTTTGTGTTGCATTTTTGGAAGCAGATGATGCACTGTTTTGGCCTGGTTGTATAAAATCACATTTTCTTCATACATTTATTGTTGTAAAAACAACACCCAGAGAATTGTTACCCGATGAAACACGTAAATATACTGTTGCTGTTGTTTGTCGTGATGAAGTATCAGCATTTAAACCATATTTATGGCATCAATCGGAATTTGAAAAAGTAAATTTGAAAAATTTAAATCTTTCTTTGGTAAACTTATTTCGATTCATTCACAGGGATCACATTTTCGTGAATGGCTTTTGACAAAAATTATCAATGGTGAACGTGCCAGTTATTCATCACCAAAATTTGCTAGGATGCAGGTAATTCTAATTAGTTTAGATTAAGATTCAGTTTCCTATAAAAATGTCTTTTTTTAAAAAAAAGGATCGTACACGTTCACAAATGATGGAAGATATTGTTAATAATTTAGCTAATCATTTAGCAACTGGTCAGATACCAAAACCATATCGTCGTGGTAGTTGGCGTCCAATTGGTCATATGCGTCCATCAAGTCCATTATTAGATTCTGTTCGTGATCTATTTGAAGGTTATGATCAAATTGCTAAAGATTTTGCCAATGCATTTCATGGTAATGCCAAATTATTATGTGATGTTGTTTTCAATGTTATTGGTTCGGCTAATGGTCAACCAATCAATAATAATAATAGTAATGGTGGTGGTACAACATCGACAGCAATGTCAATAATTGGACATCCTCATCATCATCATCATCATCATATCGATGGTATCAATTCGAATGTTTCAGGTATCGGTAGTGGTGGTGGCACTAGTGGTGTTCGTCGAATTTATGCTGTACGTGCTATACTTGCTATACGTTCACGGGTATTTCTTGAAATGCTTTATGGATTTGCACCACCCGGACAATCTGGACAATTATTATCACAACAACATCAACAACAAGCAATCGATATGAATTGTACATCAACGACAACAAGTGGAAAAGAATCTCGTCGTAATTCATCGGGAAAATCATCAAGTTCATCATCAAAACGTAGTAGTATAACTGCGGAAACAAAAAATATGATCGCACAATTACCGAAAATTATCGCACCATCAAAAGATAAAGATAAAGATTCGAAAGAAAAAGATTCAAGAAAAGCTTCAACTGTTTCGACTATATCGGCAAATGCATATTCAACAACATCAAATTCATCAAATTATTCATCAATGTCAACATCGACACAGATAAAAACACCAACTTATCTACAAGTACCTGGATCAAGTGGAAGTAGTGGTAATGTTTTCAAGAATGCATTTAATCGTTTGGTATCTGGATCATGGTCAGGTTGGGGATCAAAAGGTGGCCGTAATGAATCAATGAAACGTTGGCAAAGTGAATCATTTTATGCTAAAATGGATCAAAATGTTGGTGTTGAAGTACCCGGGATTTCAATGTGTGCTGATGTAGCAAAAATTGATCCAAATAAATTAGCACAAACTGAGGTACGGAGATTCGTTGATTCTGTTGATTTTGATTTTTAATTGAAAAATTTCTTGTCCATTTTTTTAGTTTACCATAATCGAATTTGATGGCGATACATTTCAATTACTGATTGAATATCTACATTCAGGATCATGTCCATTAACATGTGATACTGTACCGGGTTTAATTTGTGCTGCTGAACATTTTGATCTGCCCGATCTATTACAAGCATGTGTTCATCATACAAAAACACATCTACGTTTAGCATTAGTACCAAGAATGTTATGTCAATTAGAAAATTATTATTGGCGTTATACATCAGCATCACAATTGGTCAATACAATATTAACCTATGTTGATCCAAGAGCTTCCAAATTATTTCAACGTCTTGAATATCTAATGTTATCCGAATCAATGTTGACAACAATTTTATCACGACGAACATTATTAATAACTGAAACATTAAAATTTCAGGTTATGTTACAATGGTCATTATTTAAAGTAACAAAAGGTCATTATATTGGTTTAGAACGACCGGCTACATTAACCCCAAGTGAATCACAAGAATTACAATTAATTATGAATCGTTTAACAAGAGATTTGAAATTGGCAAAAATTCCAGCACAAGATCTTATTAAGGTTTGTTTTTTTTCTCAAATTGATTCAAATTATTCATTTTTTTTCTCTTTTTAATTACAGATTGTTTTACCATCAAAAACAATCAATAATGATCGTATATTGAATACATTATTACAACAAGCTAGTCAAGGTTTACGATAAATCAAAATCAACAACATCAAGATGTTTATTTTTAATCAAAAATCATCATTATTATTTTAAACTATAGAAAAATTATACAGCAATAATTTTATTATTATCATCAACGACAGCAGATTGATTCAATTATCGAATCCATCATCCATCATTATTTGATCAAAACAAAAACAAAAATCATCATCAGAGCTATTGATGTCATATCGATATTTCCATTATCCGGATCATCTAAAAACGTTGTACGTCCATCAAAATCGCCATCAAATTGAATTCAAGCCGCCATACTGTGAACATTGGAAAATTTCTATTTAAAAAAAAAACAGAAAAAAATGAAACGAGCTTTGAATTATTTTTTGCACAACAAAGAAAAAACAACAAAAATTCTTGTATTTTTTTCCAAAATTTTTTCATCATCATCATCATCATATGATGATGATCTCTTTCGATTTTCTCTTCCTTAATATTTTTTTTTTCTCAATATCCTCAAACTTAAAAATTAACTTAATCTCCCTTTTTGTTGCTGATGTGTCCCCAATAACATACAAATTTTACCTAGATATCGATAGAAAACATATCTCTTGTTGGCCTTGGATTATTCATCAATTCAAGTTACACACACCATATACTACTACTATCCACCCAACATTTACCCTTTTTTAAAACCAAATTTGCTTAACGAAAAAAAAAAAATTTTCTGAATCCGAACCATTCGAAAAAAAATCCTATCATCATCATTCATCATTCACCCAAAATGAATCATATCAATTTTATTGAAAAGAAAAGAAATCCTGTAAATAACTTTTTATTTGTTCTTTCTCTGTGCTAAATCTGTTTTTATTTTTATTTTTTGTTTTCTTTTCTCTCCGATTCTATCCGTTTTTTCACTTTTTTG
>ERZ500997.255-NODE-255-length-14796-cov-6.027203_pt1 | contig 14796 bp, 8 predicted proteins | sample MGYA00248826_ERZ500997 | MGnify/ENA primary metagenome ERZ500997 (study PRJEB25958, sample SAMN03398524) | human skin metagenome | study: EMG produced TPA metagenomics assembly of the Human Skin Microbiome Metagenome (human skin metagenome) data set.
ATAAATAAACCTTACCTTAATAAATCTTAATAAGAGAAGAAAAACATCATCATTCATTCATTCATTCATTCATACCTGTATGATGATTAAATTATTTTCTCTTTATAAGTTGAGTAAGTAAAAAAAAATCATCAATCGATGTGTAATTGATGAAACAATCGTTGTTGTTGATGATGATTATCATTCGTGATGAACATAAATCAATGAAAATAATAATAATAATAATGTTACCTATTTTTTTTTATTAAATCAATTAACTTTGGATTTGTTGTTTTCGATTCGTGAAGATTTAATTTTCGATTTTGTTTCTTTCTTACTTAATTTAATTCTAAACATCCATGGTAATCCCCTTGTAGTTTTCTTTCAACAACAACGAAAAAAAGGAAAATCAGGTTAACCTAAAAACAAAACAAAAACAAATTCGAACGTTTTTTTTTGTTTTGTTTCGAACGGATTCGAATGATTCGAATTCGAATCATTCATAAATATCATGATCAGGATGATCATCAACAACAAAAACTTTGATTTACTTAATTAATAACAATTTTTTTTCTTTTAAAATTTTATTTTTATCTTCTTCATTTTCATCTTCTTAAACATTAATTCAATTCATATCGAATTAGACATGGTTTTTCTATCTACACAGTTTCGTTTCGTTCATCTCGATGGTCCATCACCTAAAAAATGTATCATATCTCCATCTAAATCATCATCAACATAATCATCATCATCATCGTCATAAAACCTTAGAACAAAATTTTCATTCAAACATTGAATTCGATTGAATGAGAAAGAAGCAAGAAGAAAAAAAAATATATGATACTTTAATGATGATGACGACGACGATCATCATCGTGATGATCATCTCATCTCATCATCATCATCATCATCAGAAGGATGATGGTGGTGTTCGGTACAGAAAAAAACACCTCGTGTCGATTTTTTTACCTTACTTTTGCCCTTGTCTAATATCGAAAACGATGATGCTGATTATATGATGACCATCATCATCATCATCTACGATGGTGTCGGTGGTGGTCATCATCATCATCATCATCATTAAGAAATTGAACCTTCAAGGCATTTGGACTACTTTCGAGAATTCAATGTTTTCAATTTTCTCTTCAAATATGACTTCTGTATATTTTGTTTGACCAAAAAAAAACGAATCGTGTCCCATGATTATCAAACGAAAGAAAAAAACCATTTCGAAAGTTTTTTTCAAGACAGAAATTTTCCCCAGCCAAAAAGATAGGAGTGACTAAACTTGAAACCCCATTATTTTCGTTTGATTCAAAAAGACATAAAGACTTTCACTTCATTCATTTTTAAATGGTGTTTATTTTTTCTGGGGTGATTATATAGTTTTTTGGGTTTTTTTTTCTTGGGCCCGGGAAAAAATGAACTTTTTTTTCTCTAACTTTTTGTTTATGGACAAGCCAAAGTTGACACTGGTGGACCCAGCAGTGAGCAACTATTTCAACAAACAAGGGTTATCACAACCACCGCCACACCAAGCTTTAACTATCTTTATACACCAAACCCATATTTTTGGTTGAAAGAAGAAAAAAAAAGATTGAAAATTTTGAAATTTAAAAATTCAACTTTGACCACTTTGATGATGACCACTGTGAATATTGAAGAAACGATTGACATAAATCTTTTTCTTTTTACTGTTGCACAAAACGAATTGGAAAAATTGAATGGATGGTGGTCAGCAGTAACGATTTTCTTTGTAAAAAAAGAAATTTAAAATGAATTGTATCAACAATTCAACAAAATCTGACCCTTTTTTCATTTTCATTTGTTGTTGTTGTTCAATGAACAATTCAAAATTTTTTGAATTGTGAATTTTTTTGTGATCCAGAATTGAATTGAAACATTTTTTTCAAAAAAAAAAAAAATCATATCAAATGTGTTCGGTTGAGTGGCTTCATTTCATTTCATTTCTTTGCTTTTGTAATTGGAAATTTCAATCCAGAACAAAAAAAAAGCGCGAAATTCGAGACAAAATGACAATGAAAAAGTTTTTTCAGAATTTTTTTTTTTGGCGCGCTCAAACAAAATCCATCACACAATTGGCCAGTGTTTCGACCATCACACAATTGACTTTTGACATAGATAAATTTTATTTTGGTTTTTTCAAATTGAAAATTCATCTTTTTTTTTAATTTCTGACCGTCATATGATAATGATAATTATGGAAAGATTAAAAAAATGAAAGAGAAAGAAACAGAATTTGACAATAATCATTATAATAATAAATTTATCGCGATAACATTTGATTAATGAATAAACGAATAACGAATATTGAATTTTTCTTTGTTGTTGTTGTTTTAGTTCACGGAATATTTGTTGTTGTTGTCGATAATGATTAGAAGAATATTCTCAATGATTTATGTTAAATGTTGAATGTTTTTCGATGATGATGATGATGATGATAATTGAATGATGATCAACGAGAGAGAAAGAGATAATAATGGTAACAAAGCAGGAGAAAGAATGATGATGATGATGATGATAAAGTAAATGATTTGAATGAGAAAAAAAAATAAATTCTTGAAGAATTTTTTTAAAGGAAAAAAAAATAGATAAATCTCACTATTTGATTTGATGAAAATTTGTTTTGTTTTGTTTTTTCGTTCGGTTTTTTTCCGTTTTGTAGTGTGTTTCTGGTTTAAAACAAATCGAAATAACGATAATGAAATAAGGGTAACTTTTTTTTGAGTCAGAATTGAAAGAAAAAAAAAGAAAAATTGATTGATTAATTTCAAGTTTCTTCATCAGCAAACGGTATTGTTATCGTTGATGTTGATATAGTTGCCGTCGTTGTCGTTACTGCTGTTGATGATAATTGTTGTCCATTTTTCGTTGTTTGTTGATTATCATCACCAACTACGATTTGTTGTTGACCACTAACAATCGTTGATGATTGATGCTGATGTTGAATTTGATGATTATTATTACCGGTTGGTGTTGCTGTTGTTTCCGTACATAACGGTGATATCATCGATGTAGTCGATGTCGATGTTGATGATAATTGTGTCATCGATGTTATTTGCGTCTGATTATTATTATTCATTTCGATCATATTCGATGTTGTTTTCATCAATGGTAATTGTCCAACAACAATTGGTACGGAATTTCTCGTTGTTGCTGGATGATGATCAAAATTATTGATTGAATATTGTTGTTGTTGTTGTTGTTGAATAACAAATGGTGTAATTTTCATTGATTGATTGGCCGATAATGATTTTGTCAACGATTGTTGTTGTTGTTGATGTTTTTGTTGTTGTTGTTGTTGTTCATTATCACATGATGCTGATTTTATTGATGATTTTAAAATTGATGTTGGTGGTGGTGGTGGTTTATAATCATGTCCATCAGATGTAGAATTTTCTAACGATTTTGTTGTTGTTGATGATGAATGATCATCTGATGATGATACTGAACTACAACTTTTAAATCGAAATGATTTTTTTGTCGATGAAGATTTTTGTTGTTGTTGTTGTTGACGCTGTAATCTTTGTTGTTGTTGTTGTTGTTGTTTTATTTCTTCTTTATTTGTCGTCGTTGTTGTTGTTGTTGTTAATGTAAATGATGTTTCTTTTCGAATTGGAACATTCGATGCTGTTGTTGATGATGATGATGTTATTGAGCTCATTGATTGTGGTGCGGGTGGAATATTTTCCGTTAATGCTTCACCGCTTGATGATATTGATGATTTATGATTTGTTTTATTTGTTCTGGATGAACTTAATGTCATTTTTCGAAATAGTTTTGGTTCTGAACCGGATGGATGTTTAATATCACCTGATTCATCAAAATCTGGATGATCTGGATAACTTGTACGACGTGTAAACATTCGTTTATCCGATTGATTTGATGCTAATTTTACACTTAAACCACGTTGTGCTAAACGTCGAGAATCCGAACTTAAACGAAAACTTAATCCACGTAATACTCTTGGTTTCATTGATGATGATGTTGTTGTTGTCGTTGGTGAATTTATTGAATGTTCACCATGTTGTTGTTGTTGTTGTGATCCTTGCGGTTGTTGTTGACCAACGGTTGTACCAGCAGCCGCACCAGTTGCATTTGGTTGCATTGTTGTACTAATATTCGATAATTTTGATGCACTTGCAGCTAATTGTGAAAATGCAAAACTTAATCGATGACCACCTTGACCACCACCACCACCACCACTTTGTTCTTGTTGTCTATCACTTGCACTATTCTGTTCTTGTACAATTGATTTACTTCTTTCATCTAAATTTGGATTATTTTTCCTTCGTATAATATCTTCACGTAATGATTTCATTTCATTTACTAATGATACATAAAGATTACCTTTTGAACGATTAAATGGTAAACCACAACCATTCAGTTTTTCTTGTATTCGTAATTGATAAGCTTTTTCAATACCATTTTCACAATTTTTTTGCAGATATTTACATTCAATATATGGTAACATCAATACAAATAACGGTGAACGATATGTTGAAATGAAATCAATAAAATTCCAAAATGTTGAACCAATCAGATGTGGTTTATCAGCTAAATCACGAATACATTTTGCAATATGATACCATTCAGTATTTAATTGTTTTTCAAAACAAGTAATTAGGATTTTTAATCCAAGAAAACCAATTTGTTGCAGGGAAAATTGTTTCAATTGTACACCTGCTTGTGATGAATCACTACCTTTTGTTGGTTTATTTGAATTTGATGGTTTTAAAATATTCAATATAACACTTAGTACAAAATTAATATCACAAAGACGAAATTTTGGTGTATCTTTCATTCCACTTGTTGTACGTATACACATTGGATAAATCATATTCATTAAATATATTTCACTTTTTTCTGGTGATGAAAATGCACCTGAACATATTGTTTCTAATGATTGTGAATCACCTAATTGTATCATTTGTAGTGATATTAATCGTACTGCAACTGATGTAAATCCTGTGAATACAAAAATTTGAAAAAAATCATTAAAAAATTTGAAAAATGAAATAGGTAGCGTTACCTGGTGGTGGTGCTTGTGTTAATGCAGCCGTCCATGATGATACAGCGGATGATGATTCCGAAAGAAAATATGATGTTTGATCACCGATAATTATATTCTGGCAAACATTTATCAATGATTTTAAATGAGGTAGATGTACAATATAAGGATGTTTAGCGAATGTCAAATAAACACCTTTCAATAACCGTCTTGCTGCTTCCCAATCCGTTGTACGTTTAATTGCCGATTTTTTTGATATTTTTGTAAATGTTTTATCTAATCGTCGCAGTACCATAATCAATGCTGGACGCATTGATTCTTGTCGCCATTCTGAATTCGGTAGAATTTCATTCATATAACGAACTAAACCTTTACAGGCCATTGTTTGTGGATCATATGGTGCTAATTTCAATAAACTATGTGCAATTTCAGCTAAACGAATATGACATTTAACATCTAATAATTCATAACTAGAATTTTTCTGATGAATTTCGGCAATTTTTTTACTTAATTCAGCAAATCTTGATGTACTTTTTGTCAGAAATTCCGAAACAATTTTCAATAATAAATCACGCGGTTTACGAAATTCTAGCCGACAAAGTTCACCATCATCTAATTCAATACGATTATGACGTGGTGGATAATAAGTTTCAGCATTGTATCTGAAATGAGGGAAAAAAATGTTTTAAAAAAATATTCAGATTAACTTTTGCTCATACTTTGAATGGCTATCTTCATCAATTTCAATGTGTGGCGATAGATTTTTGACACTTGTTTCACGAATATCCAATGTACGTTGTGGTCCGGTAAAGTTTCTATTTCCAAAAAACATGAAAAAAGAACATGAAAAAACATGAAGACAAAAACATTGATCGAATGAATCGAATTACCTGGTCAATGCTTCACAATTATAGATTAATGTTTTAATACAAACAGAAATATTATGTATCATTGATAATTCGGCACGTGGTCCACCGGGTGTTTCTTTTTTTGTTGTTAATATTTGCATATGCATTAAATGAAATGGTAATATTGAATCAAGTATTGTTAACATTTGATGACCACGTTCAGAATCAGGTGCATATGATATAACCGTAACACATAATGATATTGAATCCAATACTGTTAATGTTTCTGAATCCATTTGATAACAAAAATCTAATGCTTTTAATGGTTTTTCAGCATCAACTAATTCCAATATATCTAACGGGTCGGCTGTATATTGTCCTAATGATTGTAATAATTGAAAAAATGCTTTTGATGATATTTGACATGATGATGATGATGATGATGATTCATATTTATTTAAAAAATCTGCATCCAATAATGGTGCAACAGCACCAAACATTTGTAATACAAATGGTTTTGAATGTAGTATATAAAATTGTTTGAATACAAATTCAATCGTACGACATAGTAATGAATTTGTTTGATGTGTACCATAAATCTGAACGATAGTCTGTACAATGAGCAAATAACCATTTGTAGCGAATATATTTTTAAATTGATGAGCAGCATTTATATAGGTTGCCATACATAATCTTAGAATTGTTGCATCTTCACAATGCAGTAATAATGTTCCATTAACAACATTTAAAAATAGATGAATATCGGTTGAATCGGCAAAAAATCCGGATGTTGCTTCAAACATTCTTGCAACCAATTTAACCCATGAAATTTTATGTAATGTATCCAAGCCTAATACTTCACGACCCATTGGACCTGTATATAATGTTAAATTTGTTTCCAATGCTTTACGTGGAAATGATGGTAATTTCATTAGTTCTTCATGTAAAAATAGTACACGTTGTATACCCATATAAGATGTTTTTATCAATGATAAAGACATTAAACACTGATACAAATTGAAAAGAAAAAAATAATATTAGAAACATGAATTTGAGAATGAATATTAACATTACCTTTCCCAATTCAGTAAACTGTAAAGTAAATGCTTGTCGTTGAAATTTATCATATGCATCAATCGGATTCATATGTACCAATGATATTTGTGGATATTGTGATCGTTTAAAGAAATAAAAATCCCGTACAAATGCATTCAGATTATGAATCTGATTGGTTTTTGTATCGACCAAAAAATATTCATTATGTTTTGATTCATCAATACCGAAAAAATCCAAACTATCTGTAAGTATTTGTGAAAATTGTGTATCTTCATGTACGGGAAATTGTGATGGAATTGAACCTGGATCCGGTCCATGAACGATAATTTTTTTAGCACTTGGTACATTGGCAGTGATCAATATGGTTGCATCGCATTGTTCTTTACGAAGAATTTGTTTTAAATCTTTCAGAAATAAACCAAAAACATTCGGTACAATTAACCACAGTATAGACATAACTGATGCTATAATTGATTGTGAATCTTCAGTTGGTGTTCGTACATGATACATAATAAAACCAATCAGATAATTATATAATGTAAATGCAGCTTGTGCCGGTAATCTTGGAACGAAACGTATTAATCGACGAATAGTTTGTATGACAACATTTTTCTTTTCACGTGTTAATTTTTCCAATAAATTTCTTAAGAATAATGCTGAATCTTCACTTAAACAATGCCAAATAGTTTTATATGCAACATCATATACAGCTTGTCCATCGGTATTCATTTGTGTATCTTCCAATAGATTAACAATTAAAAATGATGCTGTTGTTAAACTGGATGGAAAAAAACATTGTGCCACTTGTAAATGATGTAATGGTATACGTTCAACATCATCTTCTTGATCATCATGATCATCAATTGTATGATATAATACTGGTTCATATGCAGCCTGTAATGTAACCGGTACACTATTAAAACGATAATTTTCTCTTTCTTCTCTTAATTTATCTTCTTGATCTTGTAATGCTTTTGATATTAATTCTATTTGTTGTTTACGACGTGTTTTTGTTGCAGCAACAAATGATTTTTGTATTGTTGGTTCTTGATTAATAGCAACTTCATCAACTTTTGTTTTAACAATAGGCATATATGGTGGATCGACTACCGGTTTACATTCAACAGCAATTCTTGGTGATGGTAATGTAAATTCAATTGCAGCTGGTGGTAGTTTTAATACTAAATGTGCACCTTCTTCTAATCGTTGCCAACATTGATGACGATTACACCAAATTTTCAGGAATTTATTTATAGCACTAACACGTATATCAACATTTTGATGATTTAGATTTTGATTCAATAAATTTATAACAATATCTGGACATTTTAATGAACAAACAATTATGGCAACCGATGCTGATGATGATATTTGTATATCATCATCCAATATTAAATTCCATGAAAGATTTAATAAATATTCAAATTGATTACGATTTAATATTAATGCACTTTTAAGCATCATCGATATGATTGAATGAAATGGATTTTTAACCTGATTCAATATATACAACATTGTTGTATTTTCTTCTTGTTTACTTTCTAAACGATAACTTAATACATCATGAAATATTAATCGGGGATCTTCACTTTCATATAGGCCATATTCAAGATCGATTGCTGAATGTGCAAGACCTGTTTGACTATTATAAACACCACCACTATGTCCATGGCTACTATCACGATCCAAATATTTATCCATTTGAAAACCTAAAACACCAGAAAAGAAAAAGAATTATGGAAATCATTATCGAAAGTTATTGTTATTATTAATGAATTTAAATGTTACCTGATACTTTTCGTTTCAACGGTGATGTATGTCCCATTAAAATTTTTTTCAATTTTTTCTCTTTTTTAGCAACATCTTCTTTATCATCTAATAATTTTTGTGTCATCATATCAAAATCAAATAATGGTTGTACATCTTTTTCATAAATTCTTTGTACTTCTTTCGTCAGGAATGATGCTGATTGTATAATTTTTTTATGACAATTATTTAAACATTTTTGTTGTTGATGATGATTACAATCAAAATTAATTAATGATGAAAATAATGTTGTTATTTTTAGCCATGGTATATTTTCCACCATATCAATATCATTTGTATCAATATTTATATTATCAAGTAATGCTGATTCAAAACTATGTCCTTCTTCCGAAAACAGTCCTGGTGATTCTTCACCGGAAAATCTTTCCGATGTATCTGATTTTTCTGATGCAGCACTTACTTTACGTTTTGAACGTAATGAATTTGAACGTTTAAATAATGATGATTTATAATCATCTTCAACTAATGTTGATGAACGAATTTTTGGTTGTTTTTTACTACCACCACCACCACCACCACCACCACTTCCACTATCATTTTTTTTCAATTTAATTGAACGACGACGAAAACTTTCATGATGACCACTTCCGCTACGTACACCACTACCACCCCATGTACTTAAATTAGTTGAACCAACTTGTGATAAACGTTTTCGATCATTATTTTGTTGCATCATCATAATATCTTCATTTGAACCGATTAAACTATTTGAATCATTTTCATTTTCAGCTGCTTCATGTAGTACAAAACTAATACGTCTATCATTTGTTGATGGTAATATATGATGTTGTGATTCCATATGATGTTGTAATTGGCCACCAGGAAAATTTGATAATGACATTAAACTATGTGCAGAATTATTAAATGTTCCTGTACTTAATGCCATTGACCAACGACGATTTTGATGCATAGCTAATGGTCTAGCTAATGGTTCAACCGAAAGTTTATCTTTAACCGATGCAACTGCTGTTTGCATTGCTGTTGGATTCATAACCATCGATGTTCGACGTGAATTTTGTGTCAATAAATATTGATGTGTTTCACGTAAATATGTAGTTATTTCATACAATAATTGACAGGCAATGATTTTCAATGCAAACGGACAATTACCTTCTTTACTATCCGTACAAGAAACTGTTAGAAAATCATCTTCATCTTGTTGTTGCTGTTGCTGATTTCCATCACTATCAGCAATTGCAGCAGATTGCATCATATCGATATCATTCTGCAGAATATCTTCTAAACGTGATGATAATAATTCACCCCATTGATAAAAACAACGACCAGCATATTTTTGTAATGTAGTTGATGCACGACTTCTGACCACTGTTTGTGAACCATGTCTTGGACCTAAACATACACAAAAAAAAATCATTATGGTCATTTTACATCACACAAAGTAAAACACAATGTCCTTTTACCTGAAGGACGAAAAAAATTAAAATTCATTTTCATCCAACCGGGCCATTGTCCACGATTACAACGATGTACAAAATGACAACATTCCAATAAGAATGCTGCTCTTGATAATACTGGTGCTTTTAAATCTAACATTGCCGCAACTAATTGTGCATCCGGTATTGAACCAGGTGTACATGTATCCAATAAGAATTGAAATTTTAGCATTCCATCTTTAAGAATTTCAAATAAAATTGTACGTGTTTTTTTCATTGGAATATCCATCATATTATTATTAATGGTAGGCATTATTCCCGGTTTACCACCACCGTATGTATTCATCGTTTGATTGATTGTCGAACCAATTCCGACGACATCTTGTTGTTGTTGTTGTTGTAAACGATCAAAATCTTGTAGGGAATTTTTTCTTGATAAATCCGGTGTATCATCAAAACTATTTTGTTTGATTTTATTTTTACCACCACCACTGCCACCACCGCCGAATACATTTTTAAATTGTTTTCTTGCTTTAAAAAATGTTGATTTTTGATTTATAGCAGCACCGGCTGCCATTGTAACTGCAAATGAAGATGATGATTGATTTGCCGTTGTAAATCCTATTGGTTAATCCGATTGAAAAAATCAAATTAACCACACTTGATACACACATGCCATTTATTAATGATTACCTTTAAGTTGTGTTTGTTTATTAAAACTTCCACGACGAATCATCACTGTTGTTGTCGTAGTTGATGGTGATTGTTGTTGTTGTTGTTGTTGATCAAGTGATGTAATTGTAAGATAATTTTGACCACCACCACCACCATCAAAATCATTTGATCGAATATTATTATTATTCTGTGGATGATAATGATCAATTTGATTATTATCATTATTGATTATCATTGATGAATGTTCGGATGGTAACCGAGTTGTTGGATCATTGTGGATACCAAAAAAATCAATTTTCGATTGATTTGTTGTTGTTGGAATCGATGGTGTCGTTGCTGATATTAATTGTAATTCCATTTGATTTGTTGATTGTTGTTGTTGTTGTTGAGCATTTCCCATAGGAAATATTAATGATTCAGATTGTGCAATTACCGGATCATTAATAATTAAAGAATCAGCCATCATTGTTGATTTGGAACGATTTGCACCCCATTTTTTATGTTTTACCGCTCTTGTTGTTGTTGATGATGATGAAAGCGGTAATGGTTGTTGTTGCGATAATGTCTGCGGATCATCTTTACCCGGAATTTCAGTATTTTGATGCGATCCACGTTGCTGTTGTTGTTGATTTTGTAATACAAATTTCGTACTTTCTATCAGGCCACTTAGTGCAGCCTAAAAAATGAATTTTTTTTTAATTTGAGAAATTTTCCGGAAACAAACAATAAAAAAAAACTTACATTTCGAAATATTCCACCATGATTTTCACGAACATAGGATATAAATTGTCGTACTTCACAATATAATGACATATTTTCCTGTACTTTTAATTCTTTTTGTACAAAAACTAAACGACTTATGAATGGTTTGAATGTATATTTAACGATTATCGTATCGACTTCAAGTTTTACTGAAGAAAAAAAGAAAAAAATTCATTGGAAAAAATCATTTGAATGTCAAATCAAACTTACTTTTAGATAATGTTGAACCATTCACAAAAGTCGTACCGGTAGTAGAAAAACCGGCACCAAAATTATTAAAATAACCATTTTTTAATTGTGTATTAACAACACCACCAACAACGCCACCTAGGCCACTACTGGCACTGCCAAGATTTATCTGACAGGGTAATGATTTTTTCAATGGAATTGTTGTTGTTATTGTTGCTGTTAAATGTTGTTGTTGTTGTTGAATATTTGTTGCTGCTGTTGATAAATGTGATGATGATGTTGTTCCTTCGGCACAAAAACCAAAAAATGCATGAAATATATCCATTATTTCTTGTATTGGATGACTTGTAACCAACATTTCACAATATTGTAAAAATAATAATTCAGACATTTCATGCAGTAATTTTAATGTTTTCATAACATTTTCTTTTAAACGAATTGCTTCCAATTCACGACGACCTTCACCACAACCACGTGAACATCCTAATTGTTTTATAATACGAAATAATGTATCCATAAACAGATGATGTATCGATAATTCAGGATTTTCACAATTCGGTTTAAATGTTTTATATTTTTTGGCTATTTCGACACGGAAAGAAGCAAAGAAAATAAAGAATTTGAAAATTTAAAAAATTTAAAAATAACAACAAAAATATGATTACTTACCAACATAGATGCTACCAATACGTTTTGAAATCAATTTAAAGCTCATTAATTTATTTAAAATTTTATGTATCATTTTACAAACACGCATTGTACAAACAGAATCTTTTAATGTAATTGAATGTATTGCTTTCAATACAATAACCAAACTAATTTGACCATTTTTATTAACATAATTTATTGATGCAAGTGATTCACCACTTGTTTCAATTGTATAATCAATTTGTCCATCACTTTTACAACGTAATAATAATGTTGCAGATCTACCACCACCATGGCTATTTCTACCTCCAGAACAATAGGCACTTGAATAATAATGTTGATCATAATCATCATTATCATCATCATAATCATCATCACCATCATTATAATCACCATTACCATCATCATTATCATCATCATCGATATAGAATTTATGTTTTGTTTTTGTTGATGATGATTTTCGTTTGTTTCGATTATCATCATCATCATCATCATTGATATTATCAACATTATTTGAACGATTTTGATTAAAAAATTTTATCGATGAAACAGGTGAATGTTCAGTTATTGTTATGATTGGAAATATATTTGTTGTTGTTGTTGTCGATTGTTGTTGTTGTTGATTGAATTGTTGTTGTTGTTGTTGATCATTTGTAGATGATATACCACCACCACCGATTTCAGTCAATGATGTACGACTTGGTGTTCGTACCTGTTCAGGTGATAAATAAATTGATGGATATTGATCATCATCATCACCATCACCACCATAATGAATTAATTCATCATCATCATCATTATCATTAATAAGATGTAATGTTGGCATTGATTTTCCTTTTGTATCATTTCGATCAATCAAACGATTTTCCATTGATGAAAGTGAAATTTTACGTTTTTTAAAACTATTTGCTGATGTTGATCGTTGTTGCTGTGGATCATCATTCACCACAACAGCTGCTGAAGATTTTTGTGATTTTTGATGATAATGTAAATGTTTTGATAGGACAACATCACGGATTGTCTGTTTAGCCGATTTATTTGTTGTTGTTGTTGTTGTGGAATGATTTTTTGATGAACCAGATTTATGATGATGATGATGTTTACTATTAACATGAATATCGGATTTTGATGCTGATGATGATGGCGGTGTTGGCACATGATGATGGCTACTTGTAGCATTAATTAATTTATATGGAATTTTTGTTGTTGTTGTTGACGAATGTTGTTGTTGTTGTTGAGATTCAACGGGTGATGTTGTTGTTGTTTGATTTGGATTGGATTTATTTTTTGATGATTTTTTATGTTTAACTTTTTCACTTCCATGTCTGCCAAATGAGGCACTTGATGTAGTACTGCTTATTAAAGCCTGAAATCCTGACAGTCCTGTGTGTGGTAAAAAAAGTTTTTTTCTTTGGTTAAAAAAAATGAATTTCAAATAACAATAATCAAAAATACCTGGAAGTCCAGAAAATGATGAACGACGAACATCTCTAAATGTTTTCAATTTGGATTCCTTATCCTGTTGTTGTTGTTGTTGATGATGATGATGTTGATCTTTGACATTTGGACGGTTTCGTTTGGATTCTTGTATCATCATACCACCAATATTAAACATTATTGTTGAATCACGATAACGACGTCGTCTTGGTGTTGGTAATGAATATGATCGATGACGATAAAATTGTTGTTGTTGGTGTTTTTGTTGTTGATTTTGACGACTTTTTTCAATACATTCCAAACGATAATAAAGAAAATTTAATGCCCAATCAATACCATCTTCCATCCATTGTGATGTAAATAAACAACGTAATACAGCAACATCTAAATATGTTGCCATTGATGGTTCGGGTAAATCTTTTTTCTGATATTCATATTTTTTCTTTAATTCTTCTGTTTTTGTTGTTGTTGTTGTCGTAGTTGTTGTTGATGATGATTGTTGTTGTTGTTGTTCACTTAACCCGTTGACTAAATGCGATGGAGAACTATCCGGTGGCTGACCAAAATTAAATATATCATTCGAATCTTTACGATCAATTTTTGTTGTAGATGTTGTTGATTTTTTATCATTTGTACCATCATTATTAATATTAATAAGTGCACTTTCAGCAGCTAAACCTTTTTCAATAAAATCTAATGATTGTTCCATTTCAGCTAACCATTTATTAAATCGTTTTTCTGATTGTTCATGTAGGCTATAATTTATATTATTATTTGATGATGATGATATTTGATTGTTTGATGTTATTTGTTGTGATTGTGATAAAGATGATGATGATGATGCGGCTGCTGCTGCTGCTGTTGTTGTTGTTGATGTATCAGGTGATGATGATTGTAAATTTGTTGATTTAATCGATGAAATTGATTTGGAAGACTTTTTCGATGATTC
>ERZ500997.256-NODE-256-length-14765-cov-7.441808_pt1 | contig 14765 bp, 15 predicted proteins | sample MGYA00248826_ERZ500997 | MGnify/ENA primary metagenome ERZ500997 (study PRJEB25958, sample SAMN03398524) | human skin metagenome | study: EMG produced TPA metagenomics assembly of the Human Skin Microbiome Metagenome (human skin metagenome) data set.
TGAACAACAAGAAAAAATTGATTGATTGATTTGTTCCAGTTTTCCGAACGATTATTATTGTTGGAATTTGATTCATTTTATAGATTTTGTTTTAGATATAATCATTCAATATGTGAACCACACCATTGTTGGTCGTTATATCAGCATATTGAACATGACCATCATTTACATAAAAAGATTCTAATGATTATTTTGAAAAAGAAATGGCAATTAGAAAAATTTGTTGAGAAAAAAAACATTAACATTATTTTAGAATACTTACGTGCTGATCGTCTTAATCGTAATGGTTCATGATCCATCATGCTTGGAACATCAGTTTGACGACCCTGGAAATTTGGATCATTTTGTTCATTTGCTGTAAGTGGTATCGAACTTCGATAAATAGCACGATTAGCAACAAGATGTTTATCAACAAATTGTCGACATGCATTCGGATCACGAACAAGTGAATTTAATTGTCTGGGTGATAATCGTTTACGAATTGCATTATCTGTTGGTGTAAACATAGTATATGCTCGATCTGGTCGACTTAATTGAGGTGCCATTTGTGCTTGATCAACAATTTCACGACATAATCGTAGATTAGGTGATCGTTTCATAACGGAATAAATGGATTGTTGTGGTGGAAACAAAACTTCTCTAGTTGATACCATTCGAATCGGTCCAATTTGATGTGAATTCATTAATGGACAACCAGAAATTAATGGTTGATATTGACCAGTTAAAGGTGATGGCATTATACTACGATCAAATCGAATTTGTCGTTCTGGTTGCATTGTTTGTATTGGTGAAAATGGTTCATAAGGTTGTCCTAATGGGCTATGAAAATTACTACGTGTTGCTGGATATATTTGTTCAAATGATTCAGGTATAGCATGCATGAGCATAAGATCAGCATTACGTTTTGGTTGTTGTTGCATTGTATTGAGCATATTAAATGGCAGTTGTGATACAGCACTGTCTTCTGGTGCAAATAATGTTACATTGAATTCTCTTGCTTTTTCAAGAATCTGATCCATTACACCGCTATTCATTAACCAATCAACAAAACGAGTGCAACGAAGTTGTCTTGCTGATTTTCGCATTAATTGTTGCATTTCGCCAAAATCATTTGGATCTTCCGGTTCGATTCGTTGCTGTGGTTCAAATGCAGGATAATCTTCTGGTCTTTGTTCAAATGGATCTTCCGAATCACGTTGTTGTTCCAATGGATAATCATTCGGTGATTCTTGTTCTTGTTCCTGCTCCTGTTGTTGTGGTTGTGGTTGCGGCTGCCGCCCAACTGCAGCCGGTGATTTAGGTCGTCCATTTCCTTTTGGTTTACCATTCTTTTTCTTGGCTGGTGGTACCGGTGCTTGTTGTGCACTATCATCTGCATCTTCTGGCTGTTGTTTTGGTTGTTTTCCTTTTTTCGATGGTGATTTTGGTTTTGGTTTTGGTTTATCATTTTTTTGGCCTTTTGGTTTTTTACTTTTCGTTGGTGGAGGCTGCTGTTGTTGTTGCTGCTGTGATTCATCATCTTCGTCCGGTACTTCTTCCTGTTGTTGTGGCTCTTCTTCTTCTGGTGTATCTTCTTTAGGTTCCTGTTCGTCTTTTGGCTCTTCATCATCTTTTGGTTCTTCTTCGTCTTTTGGTTTTTCATCATCTTTCGGTTCTTCTTCGTCTTTCGGTTCTTCTTCGTCTTTCGGTTCTTCATTATCTTTTGGTTCTTCGTCGTCTTTTGGTTTTTCTTCATCTTTAGGCTCTTCTTCATCTTTAGGCTTTTCCTCGTCTTCTTTAGGCTCTTCATCATCTTTTGGTTCCTCTTCGTCTTTCGGTTCCTCTTCATCTTTTGGTTTTTCATCATCTTTCGGTTCTTCATCGTCTTTCGGTTCCTCTTCGTCTTTTGGTTTTTCTTCGTCTTCTTTAGGCTCTTCTTCATCTTTAGGCTTTTCCTCGTCTTCTTTAGGCTCTTCGTCATCTTTAGGCTCTTCATCTTCTTTCGGTTCTTCTTCGTCTTTCGGTTCTTCTTCATCTTTTTTAGGCTCATCTTCATTAGCATCACTTGTTTGTTGAGGAGCATTTTGATCCGAATCTTCTTCTGGTTCTTCATCATCTATAGCTTGTTGTGGCTCTTTTGGTTGATCATCTTCACTTGGTTTTGGTTTCGGCTTATTTTGAGCAGGTGATTTTTGTCCTTTACCTTTTCCATTCGGTTTTTTACTCTTTTTTGGATATTGTTGTTGCGGTTTTTGATCAGATTGATCCTGATCTTCAGGTTCTTCTTCTTGAGCAATTTTTGGTTTTGGAGCTTTTTTAGCACCATTTCCATTAGATTTTGGTTTTGTTTTTCTAGGAGATTGTGGTAATGGACGAGATTCTTCTTCATCTGGTATATCCTCTATTTTTTGCTGTTCTTGTTGTAATGGTTCTTGTTGATAACGTTGTGGAAAACTATTTGACTGTGGTCGACGATTTTTAGCTTGTCTTAATACCTGTGCTGGTGGTGGTAAACGATTTTGTCTTTCCATACGAACATGTTCTTCGTTATTCAATATTTCGGGATTATTATCATCTGATCCAATCATTGATTGATTTTTATCATTTAATAATTGTGCTGGTACAAGCCGTAATGTAATGAATATTCGTGGTACATATACCGGTGGTTGTCGTGGTAACAAACGATTCATATATGGTGCATTATCGAATATAATATCATCAATAATAAAAATGATGCCCATTGGTGTACCAATTTGTCGTTTAGGAAATTCTTTTTGATTAATTCGAATTGTTTGATCGGTTTCTTCACAATCAATAGGATTACCATTAAGATTTTTCATACCAGGACGACAACCTTGTTCACCCGGTACCATATGATCGGATAAAAATTCTATTCGAATTAATGAAAATCAAAAATCAATCGGATCATTAATGAAAAGTTAATTAACTTACCTTGAACTTGTTTCATATTTTTTGGATTAGCATTACGAGCAATGTTTCGAGTGATTGGATTATCAAATGGACAGAAAAATGTACCCGATTCACGTAATTTAGGTTCCATTTTTGCAATTTTCACCAATCTCGATATTGTCGATAAAATTGGCTGCATAGACATTATGGTCATCGTATTGATTGGTTCAGTTTGTAATCGATCAACTTTATGTACTAATGGACTTGAACCAACATGAAGATTTGGTCTTAAAACATTAAGTCTATCTTCTTTATGCTTTTAAAAAAGGAAAAATTGATTTTAATCTCCAAGGTCAAAATAATTTGGGAAAAAGAAATCATACCGATGGTTCTTCAGGACCATCATTTGATCGATAAATCGGAACACGTTGACCAACAATAGCATGATTATCAAGAAATTTTTTCTTATCCTCTTCCGACCAATCTTTTGGTGAATTATTGAATGCATCATCTACCGGAGCAAATATGGTCATGTTTGGTCCTTTGATTTTGTTTGAGAGGAAAAAAAAATACAAAATTAAACGAGTAAAATTTTATTGAAAAAAAAACAAAAATTTCATCATTATCAGTTAGTTTACCATTTTGATTGATAACATCACGTGTATTTGGACTATCCAATGCTGCTTTAGCATTATTTAGATCATGTTCTTCATCAAGTACATCGTTTAGAAAATCAAATGGTGATCCAGTTTTTTCTGCATCATCATCTGATACTGGATGATGAATTTCAGTTGTTGCCGGTCCAGGTAATATATTTTCTTCAGCATTTGCAATTGATGGTCGATAATTATTATCTATTTGAAATAATCATCATCAAAATTAATTAAGACAATAAAAAATCGAAAATTCAATCGAAAAGAAGCATTAACATGCAATTTACAGAATTCGTTAACAGTTTTTTTTTATTTGAAAGATAGAAAACAAAAAGTTTTACATACAATATGTTGGATTATTGAAAGGATTATTAAAATATGTTCGACGATTAGAACTGGGTAATAGAATCAAATATGGAGATTGACGGCTTGGTTGTGCTACATTTTCTCTGTAAACAATACGATTATTCAAACGAATTGTGGGCACTTATTTTTCATCATTTTTTTAATAAGTAAAATAAAACGGAAATAAAGTTTTTTTTAATGAAAACAAAAATGTTAAATGAAAATTAATTATTAATTATTTTTAAATTGATATAGGTATAAGTAATGTGTTAATAATTAAAATCTAATTAATTAATTTAATTGAAATTTTTTGAATCTAAATCTGAATTTACCTTGAATAACCGATGGTGATGGTCGTTGTTGGCCATTCACAAATGCCAATATAACCAATATTATTAAATTCGATAATATTGACATTTTTTTTAAATATTTTTGGGAAAACAAAAAAAGTAGAAGTGTGAATACGATTCACACTGTTTGAAGATCAAAATAAAAATCATATGATTTATCATATCTGGATATGATATTATTATTTTTTTTTATTTTAAAAAAAAATTTGTCTAAATGAATTTTAAATCATTAATGGTTTAAACATTGTTCAATGTCAATGTCATAATCATTTTTGTTATCCAACGATATGAATGTGCCGGCAACATCGTCAACTATCTCTTTGGAACCGGTCATTCTAGCATTAGAAATTCGTAATTTATCCTCTAAATTTTCCTATGGTGATCGTAATGAAATGTTATATGGCCTAGGTGCTACGTCAGTTCATAATCATGTATGTCACAATGATCAAAAAGACTTGGCTAAAAGATTGAAATCATTCTATTTTTTGCTGTTGTCACTTGTCACTAGCCTTATTATTCAGTAGCCTTTTTTCCGGATGAACTTGCATGTCATATGGTCATCCGTTTGTTACATCAACGTCAATGGAATGGTCGACGTTTACGTGTTGAATTTGCCAAACCAGAACAAATTCGTCGTCTTCCTAGTCATCATGTCTGTGATTTAACACTCAAAAGGTATTTTTATCTTTCGAATAATATCGAATCAACGATTCACTTTTGTTCACTTGAAGGCAAATTGAACGTGATCAATTCCAAGTATTTAGGGATCAAATTCGAGAATTGCAAGCTCAATCCATACCAAATAACATTTTGAATTCGAATTTTGAAGATATTCCTGAAGCCAACAAACATATTATCCAGCAAATTCGACAACACTTGTTGAACAATGAAAAATTTTATAAATGTGTTGTTGCATTGATGCTCAAACTGGGCCTGGAATTATCATTCTCTCGGCAAAATGAGAATTTATCTACTATTCCATTACCAAAAGATTCAGATGAAGATTCTGAATTGGAAACCGATCTCACCGTCAATGATCTCAATCATAGCCAAGCACCCGAATTCGAATTGAAACGTCGACGACGTCGTAAAAAGCGACTTAAAACAGGATTTATTGGTGACAACGCTGAATCGTTTCATGTGAACCCAAAAACTTCCATTGATCAAAATAAAATTACTACCGAAATTGAAGAAATCTTCGATACAGTCCCGAAATCGAAAAAATCATCGATAAATTTAACAACTAATTGCATCAATTTATCTTCAATCTCATCTTCATCTGATTTAGTTAAGGAACCAAGTACAACTTCCGAAGGTTTCGGTTCTCTAGTCAAATTACATTCAACATCTTCATTGAAATCAAAAACATCGATCAATGATAACAATTTCGATCTTTGTTTATTGCGTCCAAAAGATCTGATTTCCGATCAGGAATTGGAATCAAATCGAATACCTACGAATAAATGGTGCGAATATCCAGTATTTAAAAATTATTCAATTGGTGATCAACAAAGTCATCGACTTTATGTCAAAAATATTCATCGAAAAGTTGAACTTCGAGATTTGTATCGATTATTTGCTCGATTTATTGATCTTAATAATAATGATCATGTCGATAAATTTGGCATCATTTACATGGAAAAAGGTAGAATGCGTGGCCAAGCATTTGTCACCTATCCCGAATTGACACAAGCTAGTTTAGCATTAACATCAACTAATGGTTTCATATTCTATGATAGACCTATCGTTGTTCAATATGGTCGTTGTAATAATTTACCACAAGAATAACTGTTTCGATGATTATTTTAATTAATAATTACAAATAATAAAAAAAATACAACTACTTAAGAATCAATGTGAATAGATGAATAGATCAAATGACAGTGTCTATATTCACTATCTATTTTTCTTTTTCTGCAAAACCTTCTTCGATTTCTTTCATTCGTTTTTCCATTTCTTCACGTTCTTTTTTCGTACGTCCTTTTTCTAATTTGGCTCGTTCCTCCGGTGTAAGATCGTCTAACAAATTTGTAACCACACCGGTCATGATTGTTTTTTTCTGATCACGTATAGTGAAACGAGATCCTTTTTCCATAACCATTGGTCGTAGAATCTATTTTTTTAAAAATCATATTAGTAACTATCAGTAAAATTATACGGATATTTGTTTACCTTCAAAATGACTTTGGCATCTTCGCCAGGCATAATCATATCTTTACCAACAATATTTAATTCGACAGCACAATCCCATGTTCGGCAGAAACAATGTCCACGAAGCAATGATAAAAATGGCAGATTTTTTCCGCCTTCTTCTTTTTTTAACATATAGATTTGTGTTTCTACATGATCAACCGCTCGATATTCACCCGGTTTGACAACGGCCATACCACGACGAACCTGATCACGTTTAACACCACGCAATAATGCTCCCAAATTATCACCAGCCTGTGATTCGTTAAGGATCTTTTTGAACATTTCGATTCCAGTAATAACACTTTTGTGTTGACGTCCATATCCGATAACTTCGCATTCGGAATTCTTTTTGATTATACCTTTTTCTAAACGGCCAGTGACGACTGTACCACGTCCTTGAATCGAATAAACATGTTCGATTGGCAATAAAAATGGTTTATCAACTTCACGAACAGGATCGGGAAATACTTCATCAATCATTTGCATCAATTGTTCAATCGATTGTTCACCAATTTCCGGTTTTTTATCTTCCATAGCAGCTAATGCTGAACCTTTAACAAAATGCATCTTATCACCATCATAGCCAAGTTCGGTCAATAATTCACGGATTTCCATTTCGACCAATTCAACCATTTCATCATCGGCAGCATCAACTTTATTTATGTAGACAATCATATTATCAATACCGATTTGTTTGGCCAGTGTAAGATGTTCACGAGTTTGTGGCATAACACCATCGGTAGCAGCTACAACCAGAATAGCGCCTTCCATCTGATTAGCACCAGTAATCATATTTTTAATATAATCAGCATGACCGGGACAATCCATATGAGCGTAATGTCGTTTTTTTGTCTCATATTCAACATGTGCTGTTTGATTAATGATAAAACAAAACAAAAAATAAATGATTTAATTTGAAACAAAAAATTTTAAATACCTGTATTTATAGTAATTCCTCTTTTCTTTTCTTCGGGTGCATTATCAATTTCATCATATTCTTTGACTTTAGCCAATTTTTGTTTGGCCAATATTTTAGTGATAGCACTGGTTAAAGTAGTTTTACCATGATCAACATGACCAATAGTACCGATATTCATATGTGGTTTATCTCGTTTGAATACTTTAGCACCACCAGGACCAGGAGGCGGTGGAACCGATAAAGATCGAATCAAATTAAAATTTGTGGCATTAAACACAGCCAAACGATTACGTTGAAGTGATATGGCACTGGTGCCAGCACCATTAAAAATACGTGCCAATATTAATGTAGACATTGTACCGTAAAGAAAACAGATGAATTAAATGATCCCGTTATGATCAATATGATAATGATAACTTAGAACTCGACAAACCAAATTAAAAAAATCGAAAAACATGTGCATTCATATAAACATATGACAATCGATTGTTTGTTTTTTCAATCGATATATCGAGTCCTTGTTTAACAACCCGAAGACATCAAAATAAATTGGTTGGTGGATTTTGTTCATCTGATTTGAACATTAAATAATTATGTCGGTGGTAACAATGAATAATTTGATTAAATTGAACAACATTCTCAAATGTTCAGGTCCTTATCATCTTCGATTTTTGTCTACTGTTCCGGCCGAACGTAAAGCCGATTTTTTTCCACGCGTATTGAATGCTGATACTTTTCCCGATATTAAAACCTTACAACTTAAACGTGGTACTGGTTATCGTTCAAGTTTTAATGGATTAATTGTTACGGTATTTGGTGCTACCGGTTTTATTGCAAGATCGCTTGTCAATGATCTTGCTAAATGTGGTTCACAAGTTATTTGTCCTTATCGTGGTGATACTTATGCTACAAAAAATCTTAAATTAGCTGGAGATCTTGGACAAATCCTTTTCGTTCCATATAGTTTGAACGATGTGGACTCATTGTATCGTGCTATGAAATATTCAAATGTAGTTATCAATTTGATTGGTCGTAATAATGAAACGAAAAATTTTGATTTCGAATCCATTCATGTTGAAGGTCCACGTACCATAGCTAGAATAGCTCGTGAACTTGGCGTTAAACGTTTGATCCATGTATCATCATTAAATTCATCACCAAATCCACCGGCCCATTATATAAGTGGTGGATCGAAATTTCTAAAATCCAAATATTGGGGTGAAATTGCCGTACGTGAAGAATATCCAAATGCAACTATATTTAGACCGGCGGATGTTTATGGTGAATGCGATAATTATCTCTGGTATTATTGTTATCCACATCGACGTGGATTTCGTACGCTTCCATTACCCAGTGGTGGTTATGGTATAACCAAAACACCTGTAAGCGTATCCGATTTAGCCGAAGGTATTGTCAATTCGATTAGTGATGATGCAGCCATTGGTCAGACATTCGATGCTGTCGGGTAAATTAATTCATTGATTTTATTCGATTTATAAGAAAATTTATTTTTTGCATTTTACAATATTAGACCACGACGATATGAACTGCGTCGGTTAGCTTTATACATTAATGATATTGTTGGCAAACAGCCTGATTGTGGTTTTGAGGTGACCAATTTACGTTGGGATCTGCAAGTACGGCCACGATTATTTTTATGGTCAAATTTGAAATCAGTGTTTAAGAAACCGAAAACATGTTGGGAACGTATTGAAAGGGTAAATGAAAATGTTTTTTTTTTCTTTCAATGTTGATTGTAATTTTCATTATTTTTTATTAATCGGAAACAGGAAGCGATCAGTGATGAAGTTTCAACAAATCTACAGCTAACCGATCTAGGTGTACGATTGCAACATATTGAAGATCATTGGCCATTTTTATTAACCGCTTGGAAATGGCATGGTGCTTATGATGGTGATCTTGGTGAAAATCGTGTTTATGAACATCCAACATTTACATTAGATTCAGGATTATCATCAAGACAAAGTTTAGCTTAAGCTCATAGAATAATTATTGTTTAATATTTTAATGTTGATGATAAAATAAAATACAGAAATTATATTACAAATTTTTATGCTTTCTAATACCGATATGGTTCATAATTAATCTGATAGAATTGTGTTGGTTGTTGTATCGTTGTTGTTGATTGTGCTTCTAAATAATTCGATTGATGACCATGCTGTACGATTTGTATCTGCTGTTCTTGACTTTCTTTCAATTGTTTTTGAAGCTGTTCAATTTGTTTACGATATTCTTCCTGTATATTCTGTAATTGTTGTTCATGATCTATTTTAATTTTAGCTAACTGTCGATTACGTTCATTTTGCTCATGTTGATTTAAGATTTCGAAAATTTTCATTGATAATTTTTGTACCTGTTGCATTTTTCTTTGTATAGATTCGAACGTTTCTTTGCATGTATCACGCCGCACCATTTGTTCAATTGTACGTGATATTTGTAAAAATTGACGATTTATATCCGGATCACCTCCATTATTTTGATATTGACGCATACGATATTGATCGATAAATCGTAAACGTTGACGTATAATCCTGAATGATGGCGTTTCACGATCCAAACGACTACGAATCCTATATCCACGCCAACATTTCTGTATGATTACAACAAATGGTGTATAAGTTGTGGCAGTAAAATTTGAATCATTCGAATCACGATTAGATGAATCGATCGAACGTTTATTGGCTGATGTAATATCATTCGATTCCGATCCATTTTCCAATAATAGAGCTTTGACAGCAATATATTCTCTTCGCCGTTCGATGAGAGGTTTTTGTAGCCATTTTTTTATCTGTACATATAGTGCTTTTGTTGAATCAAAATTTGCTTTGGTCATTTCACGCCAAGGTCGAGGATCTTTCAACGCTCTTGTTAATGTATATTGTGAACAATGAAGAATATGATCAGCGAATGCTGATCGTGGAATTTTGTATCGACCAAGTTCAGCTATCATTACACGAGCCAATGCAATCGTATCGATTTTATTTCGATCGAAAACAACATCATGAGGAAATGGTTCGATTGCCACTTTTTGTCGAGCCTTTTTCATTCGTACAACATTTGAATTTAATGTGTAACGTAGATGATCTTGATTACCAAGATCTGTATCATATGATTCTTGATTTGATTTTATAACATTATTTTGTTCAATGTGATTTAAATCTAACTCATCGGTTATATTATTGGCATGTTTTGTTGTTGATTCCGTTTTGTTTCCAATATCCATGAGAACGATATCATCATCATCAACATCATCATTATCATAATCTTCATCTTTTTCATCATCTTCATTATCATAATCATCTTTGGCCTTAAATTTTTTAAAAATGGAAATGAATTTTTTTGTCAACAACAACAACAAAAACAGTATTCAAACTTACAGCCGACAATGAAGATGAGCATTCGTCATTGGAATCCATTAAAACATCATTTACATCTTGATCATTATTTTGATGATAATCCTCCATGTTCATAAATCCAGAATGATTTTTTGCATAATAATTTAACAATAATTAATTATTTTGACAAACAAAAAAGAAATTCAAATTTTAAACCACAAAGAATTGATACATACAATCGTAAATTATGAAATGTAAATAGATATACTATCGATATTGTTGTTCATTACTGGAATGATTTTTTTTTTGAACAGAAAATTTTTTTAAAATTACGGATGTAAAAACAAAGAATTTTGTGATATGAAATGTCATTAATTTACTAATGATAATCATTATTTGTTTTGATTTTATCCATCAATCCATGGCAATCACATTGATTGTGCAATTTTAAAATTCATTAATATATCATTGACTCGCGCCATTTATTTCTTCTTCTCTAACTGTGATTGTAATGTTATCCTATCTCATGATATATATAGGATCTTTTTTTTCTTCTTCCTATGCCTCGCATCAATGATTTATTGATACACATCCTAATCGAATCCACGACGATACAGTTACACAATGTTTGAAGCTCATCGAAGCATCCAATCGATCAATAAACTTGTTGAATGATAAAAAAAAGATAGCCTCATCCTTATGATGATGATAATAATCACATAGCTTTTTGATTTTGTTATTGATTGGGGAAATGTTTTTTTTCCATAATAGTGACTTTCGCATCATTAGATATAGATTTTTTTAAATTTTTTATCATTTTTTTTATTCGAAAATAATAATAATAATAATAATCATAAAATGCCGGACCAATGGTCTATTTTTAGGTGGATGAATATAGCAATTTTATTTTCAACGAAATAGTTAATCATCATCATCATCATCATCAGTGGTAGTTATTATTATCGTTATTATTATTGGACAAATGTCAAACAACAACAATGATAATTTTGGCACAATTGAAATTCTATAGAATAATGAACATGGACAGCCAAAAAAAAAATATTATAAATAGACTCGAGTGTAAGGTATAAGGTAGATGACAAATGGGACAAATGTGAGACAAATGAAATAGAATTGTTGGATCGAATTGGGTGGATATAGATGACCTCGATTTGAGAAAAATTTTTGAAAAAATTCCTCCCCCCTCAAAAAAAAAATTAAACTTTGCAAAATGCTTGTTTCTGCATCTTTTTTTATCATCATCAACATCCAATCGAATCGAATTATCATCGATTGGACATTGTTTTTTGCCAGTTACGTTTTCCAGTTTTTTTGATTAAAATCCTGATTGTGATCCAAGAAAAAAAGTTTTAGTTGGAAAGAAGGGGGAAGAAAGAAAAGAAACATTTTTTTCAGTTTGTTTCAAAAACTTTGTTCATTTCTCTTTGGAATTTCATTTTGTTTTGTTTGTTTGTTTGATGATGAAAAGTTTCTTCATCAGTCGAGACAACAAAAATGTAAATAAAATAACTAAAAACTATATGCACCCTGGTATATCCAGAATCCGGTCCTCTGATTTGAATATTGAAAAAAAAACAAACATTCCAACTTTAAAATGCTTTTTTCACTTGATTTTAACTTTGTTTTGTTTTTGTTTTTTTTTCGCTTTGGCCAATGTAAAGACAAACAAACAAAGATGATAAATATCACAAATTCCAAAATGTTTTTTCCATTTTATCAGCAGCATCTGCAGGTTCTCCAAAGTTATTTGAACTGCCCAAACGTATTGAATTGCAAGAAAATGTTGATTATACTTTTACTTGTAATCTACTTTCAGGCATAAAGCCTGTTACATTTTATTGGTTAAAAAATGATCATAAAATTTCTGGAAAACATTCTCAAATGGATCAATCTTTTTCGTCGTTAATATTGAAAGAAATAAAACGAAATGATTCTGCCAAATATACGTGTACGGTACAGAATCAATTCGGTATGGATTCTACATCGATCGAATTATTTGTTCAAGGTTTGCTTCCATTTTACCAACCAAAACTAAACTAAACTGAACGGATATTTAATTTTTATCTGTTTGCTTTTTACGATTTTTACTTGTGGTAATGTTGTGTGTTGTAATGATAAGCTTATAGGCCAAAATGTGGCGCTAAATTTTCTTCGCACAGAATATCAATTGTGCAGTTTTGTAATTTGGATTTTTATTTTTATTTTCCATTGTCGATATAAAAAACTTGTGTCTAGTTTTATGTGTGTATGTGAACAGTACAATGGCTTCATTTTTGGCCAATTTCTTAATTTTCATCATTATTACTTTGGTTTTTGCTAATGATCAACCTGAACTTTTGAAATTTCAAACGAATTTCATAAGTCAGCCATTAGGTTCATCACTTGTGCTTTTGTGTAATTCAATAAAAGGAACGAAACCATTAGAATTTAAATGGTTTAAAGATGGTCATGAAATTTTTGATATGAAGAATGATTATCGTTATTCGATTGAAAAAAAGAATTCCTTTTCGCAACTAACTGTTAATGATGTTTCCATTAATGATTCGGGAAATTATTCATGTTTGGTAACGAATAAATTTGGTCTCGATTCCCAATGGTCACAATTAAATGTTAAAGGTTTGATTATTTCATTTTATTGTTTTTTTATTTTGTTCTATGATTGACCAGAACATGATTTCAATTTCCGGAAATAAATGATGACCGGAAACAATTTTCAATTTGACCCAGAAAAATCTAAACCATTATATTGATAGTGGTTGGTTGGTTATTCATTGTTTTTCCACCAAAATGTGGCGCTAAATCGTTCATGATCAAATTTTTTTTTTCAATTCCGAAATTGGATATTTTTGTATCAATCTGTTGTTTGTTTCGCCAATCTCTTCATTCTTTCTCATTTGCTGATTTTGATGTTGAAAATGTTTTCTCCATTTATTTTGTTGATTGTTTTTCAATTTTTGTTGTTGACTATTGCCAATGGTAAGATCATTCTGTTTGATTTAGCAAACATTTTATTCTCGAAAATTTTTTTCTTTAAAAAAGATGCACCTCGTTTGGTTGAATTTAAAAATTTCTACACCCAACCTGTGAATTCTAGATTCATTTTGACTTGTAGCAAAATGGATGGAGCGGCTCCATTGAAATTTATATGGACAAAAAATGGCCATTCCATTTCACAAACATCAGATTCCCGTATTAAAATTGATTTGGATGATGATTTTTCAATGATAACAATCAAAAATATTCAAATTGATGATGCTGGCAATTATTCCTGTATTGTTCAAAATCGATACGGTATCGATTCACAATGGTCAATGCTTCAAGTGAAAGGTTGGTCGGTTGATCTAAACACAAGTCTTGATTCTGAACAAAATGTGGCGCTAAATTTTGTTCAATATTTTATTTTTTCGGTGTTTTCCATTTCATTTATTGCATTGCCCAGAATACTTTTGTCAATCTGTGTTTTTGATTTGTTTTTTAAAATTTTCGTTTGAAAAATGTTTCGAATATTTATTTTGTTTAGTTTTTTCATCTTCAATAGTGGATTGGCTCAAGGTATGTTTGATTGGAGTATGGATTTCTTTGAAAATTTTGAAATTAATTAATTTTTTTGTAAAATTATTGCAGATCCACCTAAAATTAATAAAAATGTTCTGGTTAATATCGAACCTATTGAAAATACATTTCAACTACTTAGTTGTAGTATTTTATCCGGTTCGGAACCGATATTTTTCACATGGTCAAAAGATGATCAACCACTTCGTGAAACTAATGATTTGAAAATTGAAAACAATAAGAAGTTTTCTCTACTGAATATTCCAACAACAAATCGAAACGATTCTGGCCGATATTCATGTCAAGTTCGCAATGCTTTTGGCATTGATAGCCTGATATTTCGATTGAATGTAAAAGGTTTTTATGATTATTTGATTATCTAAAAGTTTTTATTCGTGGTTAAAATGTGGCGCTATTTACTGAATTTATTATTCGAAGGAATTTGGGTATTTGTTTAAAAAATTTTTATTGAAAGAGTTTGATGAAT
>ERZ500997.257-NODE-257-length-14731-cov-5.463887_pt1 | contig 14731 bp, 5 predicted proteins | sample MGYA00248826_ERZ500997 | MGnify/ENA primary metagenome ERZ500997 (study PRJEB25958, sample SAMN03398524) | human skin metagenome | study: EMG produced TPA metagenomics assembly of the Human Skin Microbiome Metagenome (human skin metagenome) data set.
ACAATTCAAACAACCAATCAAAATCCAGCATTTAATGATGATAAAGATGATAATCATCATGTCAAAATTGATTTATAACGATTTTTTCTTTTAAAAAAACCTGTATAATAATTTTAATCATTACACTTTATTTTATTGCAGTTAAGTTAACATGGAAAGATATGATAATGATAATTGGTCAATTTCATCATAATCTAGATGGCACCACTGAGTTCACAATTTTTTTTTTTGAAAATGTGCCACTTGATGTCATCATGAAAAAGGATGGCAGCACTGATTTTAGAATCGAAACGAGCAAAAAATTTATGGAAAATTTACAAATCTTTAGGACAAGAATGCTTTTTTGTAAATATTCTCACACGTGTTCTGTGTTTTATACAAATTTTTTTAAATTCATCAATTTTAATAAAATAATTTTAATTTATTGTTGTATTTTTTTGCTTCCAAAAACTATAAAAGCGTGAGCAAATGTCTCAGTCTTCATGTCAATTACTTACCCATCGAATTCGATTTTTCTATTATGAACCAACATCGATAAATTGTATTGATTTTAATGAAAAATTGGGTAAACTTGCATTGCTTAGACGATCGGTACGTAAACATAATCCGACAAAAAATGACATGCCAAGTATTATTGAAATATGGAATATTAAACAAAAAGCCTGGTATCTTGAACAAACAATACATGAAGATCCTGATCAATCAAATCTATTGGAAGCAATTGCATGGTCAAAATCTGGACGTCTTTTTTCCTGTGGATTAAATTCCTATCTAAATGAATATGATTTATCAAATGGTAGAATTGCAAGATCTTATTGTGTTAATTCTGATCCAGCATGGTGTATGACAATCGATTCCGATAACGAATTGATTGCTGTTGGAACTGAAAAAGGTTTCATCACTATATTCAAAATGTTTGATGATTGTTTACAATTTGAAAAAAGTGTACCAAAAAATGATAATCGTATTCTTTGTTTACAATGGCATCATCAAGATATGGATTCAACGAATCTATTATTAATTGCTGGTAGTATTGATTTTGTTAAAATCTATAGCTATCGACAAGGAAAATGTATTGATTTTATTCGTATCGGTAACAATCGAATTGTTTGTTGGTGTTTAAAAGTACTCAAAGATTTTACCATTATTACTGGTGATTCTAATGGTACCGTATCATTTTGGAATGGCAAAACAGTTACATTGATTCAATCATATAATTCACATCGTGCCGATGTTTTAACATTATGTAATTCGGATGATGAAGATATTGTTTTTGCGGCCGGTGTTGATCCAACTATTGTTCAATTTAATCGTTGTCATGGTCCACAAATAACTACATGGGTTTGTTCGCATAAACGACGACCACATAATCATGATATACGTTCAATGTTAATCAATCGAAATCTATTGATTAGCGGTGGTATCGATAGTTTTTTATCACAGATTTCTATCAATTCAAATACTTATATAAGTTACCTGACAAATCTTTATCAAAAATGTTCATTCACAACAAATGATCAAAATTCATTCATTGGATTAATGTATGATAAATTTGTTCAAATATGGCGCCTGGGTGATGCTGAAACCATTGACGAATTCGATTCATCATCATCATCATCGCCGTGGTCGATGGTTACACGTCTTAAACTTTCGGAAAAAGCAACAAAATTATTGGATATAAAATCACGTAAACCAATCATTGCATTCGATATGAATTCTGAATGGATTATCTATGCTAATTATCAAACATTTAAAGCTATAAAATGGACAGAAGATAAAATTAAAAGAATCAAAATACTTCATGATCCAATTTCAAATATATCGAATATTCGATTAATAAATGATGATTATGTTGTCATAAGCTATGGCCATAATTTCGATATATTTAAATTGGATCGATTCGGTATTGTTTTGGAATATTCCGGCATTTCTTATCAACAAAAAAGAATTGTTAGAATTTTATCAACCGAAAATCGAATGATTATATTAACCGATGATAATAATATTACTGTTTATGATTTGAATCATTCAACATATGATTCACTTTATACAATAACAAATTTTGCTCATCAACGACCATCTGCATTGGCAATCAATAATCGAACAAAAACATTATGGTTATCATTTCCAAATTCAATGTTAATCGAATATGATTTAAATAATCAACGACAATGTCGAACATTAATGTTAAATAAATTCAAATCAAATGAAAATGAAGAAAGCCGTAGCTATAATGAACATTGGACAATCAAACAGATTGCATTTACAAAAAATAATAATTCATTATTGTTGGCCAATGATAATAATATCTATATGGTTAACATAAAAAAACAACAAATGATTAAATGTGATAAATATCATCATATTATTGCAATGGCAAATATTCAACATCAAAAACAACAAAAATGTCCGAATAATAATGATAATAATGAAGATGTTGGTGATGGTGATTGTGAATCGAAAAACATTCATAATAATGATAATAATGATGATCTTGTTATTGTAGAGATTACAAATCAGATGATAATGGCTTCATTACCACCATCGTTATTAACGAAAACATATGGTGTATCATAGAGAACATTCATTATCTTATATATTTTTTTTTTGTATTGTTTGTTTGAATAAATAAAATTTTTTTTTCAAACGTGTTTTCTTTCTCTCTCTTCCGCTATGCGAATCTTTTCTCTTCATATTCACCGTGTTTCAATTTTCATATTCATTCTTTTTCTCCATCTGCGATTGCCAAAGTATGCCATAGGGTTATATCTTCAATGCTGATTCATTAGGCCAAACATCATTCAATTTATTTTTTCTGAATGCACACGTAGCGGGTTAAAAAATTGTTCAAAATCATGGTTTCATTTGTCGATGTCTGGATTTACCACTTTTAACTCCTTGTTGTTGCCGATGGTGATGATTATGATGAGAATTAGGATGAGGATGTGGTTGATAATGATTGGTCGTTGAAATCGTACAATATCGACAAGGTGGTGATATAGGTGTTTCATATACTAGATTTGGATAAATATGGCTACTGCCATTATGAATTGATGAAATAGGTGCTTGTCTATGAGGATTTTGATTGAAACGAGGATGATGATGATGATGATCTCTCCAAATGACTGATGGCATAGAATCTCGAAAACTATGTCTATGGACAAACATGTTGCCATTTAATTTGCTTTTTCCATTCATCAACAAATTGTTTTTGATCGATAATGAGGCATTACAATCAACAATGTCCATAATCTTGGATGGTGGAGATTTTGATTTCAATCGCTGTTGACGTTCAATTGATTGTCGCCTGTGAAGAATTTTTGCTGTCAATGGTGAATTTCTTCTATCATTACAAAGAGATGCATGTCGATGTTTTGATTGCCATTGAATGGATGATTTTATTGTTTTATTGTTACAATTATTGTTATGATTCACGTTTGTTGACCGTGTACATGGTGATTCACGACATAATGATACCAACATTGACGCATGTCGTTTGATTTGATGTTTAGCATCATGTGCTGTTAAAAATGATGAACGTTTTGAATCTTGTTCACTATTTTTCCTGTTGATCATTGTTTTATCATTATTGGAGCCATCTTGTTGACCATCAAAATCGTTTACTTGTTGATTGGCAAAAGTGACAAACACCTTGTTTGGATGAAAAAAAACATTAAATTATTAACTGAAAAAATAAATAAAAATAAAACTAGGTTTTACCTGATCAAGAGTTGTCTGACTAACAGAATAATCCTGTAATGAAAGTAATGTTTGAGCATTTTGTAAAACTTGAAATATATTTGATAAAAGTATTTCGTTTGTTGGTAAATTAAATTCCAACATTGTATGATGATGAGCCTGATATTTGAATTGAATAAAAAAAAAGTTTTACAGATGTCTTTTAAAAAACAATCATATGTTATTTTACCCTGAGAACGGATTGAGGAAAATTTTCACGAATAAATTCGATAGCTTCATTGAAATTGCCTTTTATTTCAGACAATCTAAGTGTTATAATGTAACCGGTACCAAATCTGTCAAGTTTCAATGATTTCACGTTAATATTATCATGATAATGATTTTAATAAAAATATTCTTACTTGTGTTTAAGATATTGAGGACTACCAATACATTTGAATCGTCCATTAACCATAATTGCTAAACGTGAACAAAGAATATCACATTCTTCCATACTATGTGATGTAAGTAATATTGAACGACGATCACGTATAGCATCCTGAATATTTTGACATACATGACGACGACTTTGAGGATCAAGACCGCTTGTCGGTTCATCCTGTTTCAAACAAGTAAAATTAAAAAAAATGAAAAAGACACACAAAAAAAGAGAAAATTTTGATTTACCAGCAAAATTAATTGTGGTCGACCTAACATTGCAATAGCTAGACAAAGTTTTCGACGATTTCCACGACTTAATGCCTGTACGGGCATTGTTGAATGCATTTGTAATTGAAATTTATCAATCGATTCTTTTACAAACTATGTAAAGAAATAAAATAAAACATCATGATGATAATGAATTGAAAAATAGAAAATTAATTACCTTTGAAACTTGATGCCTTGGTATACCTCTAAGATGTGCATAAATAGTTAAATGCTCAATCGGTGTAAGAAAACCATCCAATGCATCAGCTTGTGGACAATATCCAATCGATTCATTATGATAATTATTTGCCAATGCTTCACGTATATTACGACCATTAAACATTGTTTCACCTGTTGTTGCTTTCACTTGTCCAGTTATTATACGAAATAATGTAGTTTTACCGGCACCATTTACACCCAATAATCCAAAACATTCACCTCTTGGTACTGAAAAAGTTATATTGTTTACAGCACTACGATAGCCAAACATATTTTCAAACAATTTAGTAACATTAAATACACGAAGTATATCGGAACTTGGTGAAGTTACACTATGGCTTGATAATGAACTTGTAGTTGATTGACAATCAGATGAAACTTTTCGACTTGATTCAGGTGAATTACAAGATGAATTTTGTACAGGTACTGGAAGTCCAAATGCCATATGAACACGACGTCTTTCATCGGCAACATCGCTATCTTCATTTTGATCATCTAATTGATTACCGATTCGGTTAGGCCCAAATGATCGACGATGATTAAATTTAAATATGGCACTTATCTTACAAATGAGATCACATTCAATAGCTAAATTGATAATAAAAAACAATAAGCCTTGTATGGCAAAAATAGTAAAATGACGTCCCAACAATTCGTATGAAAATGGATTAACATAAGTATCTTGATCGAACAATGTAAATATATCGGCAAATAATTGATTACGATGAACATCAACAATACCACTTAACAATAAATATGGTGGTAAAAATATGGCAATCTTTTCAAACCATTGATATATAGTTGGTGTAATTTCAATCAATTTAAAAACATCGATCATTAATCTCATGACCATAGTATGAATTCCAATAAATAATGATAAACAATAGATTCCCATGAATGCAATACTTGGTTCATCGAAACATTTTTCCATTAAATAAACCAAATTAATCATAGCCCAACCGAAAAAGAATAAAAGTGTTAATATAGCCGGTAAATTCAAACGTGACATATAAATTGGCAATCGAAAGAAACCAATAATAGCCGATGCAAAACCAATAGCAATGATCAAAATGGTTAGATCCCAGAAAAGGCTTGATAACCAATACAGTAATGGACCAACTCCGAATGTTTTTTGCAGATGTTTTTCTTCACAAATTCTTTCCCGTACAATATAGAAAACAAAACTGGTTGGTATGAAGATGAAACCAACCAAAATAATAATGGCAATACCAGCATCACCAGCTTGTTGCATAACTGATTGATCACCTAATTGATTAGATCGAACATGTAATGGATGTGAATAAGTTGTTATTCGATATGAACTATTTGTTTGACCGATTGCTTTTAAATTCGCACGAAGTAATGCATTGTTAATAGTATTCAAATATGAAGGCATTGTATGAAATCCATTATTATCATACCAAACTTTAACAATTCTTCGTTTAGGCATTGTAGTTCGTTGTTGTTGTGAACGTATTGAACGAAAACTCCAACCACCCCAACGACGATCCATAAATTCTGGTTGTGTTCGTAATAAAAATTGATTTATATCAATCAATTTACTTAGATTATAAAACCATCCATAAGCATTTTGTCTAGGAATCGGTATAAAATGTGACATTGTATGAATATCATGAAAACAATCAGGACATTTACATGATGATCTTGAATTACGATCCCATGCAGCACCTTTCAATGTAATTAAATGTACAGGTAATGGTGATTCAAATTTATTCTTCATTATTGGACATTTAGCTGTACGCCATTTATCACGTGGTTGTAAACAATCAACTGTTTGATTATCATTTGATTCTAATAATTCTTGCTCGAGCATTTGAAATTTTTCGGTAAAATTTCCATGTCTTGGATGATTATGTAGAAATGAAACAGTTGAATGACCATAAATGTGTGGCACTAATGGTAATGCTGGATCCGGTGCAAAAGATGGTTTGATCAATGTCATAGCCATTGCAAATGCAATAAATAAACAAGGAAGAAATAATGTACAAAACAATAGTTTCCAATCACGTATCATGTGTAGAAATCTTTTCTTAAATAATGCATATAATTGTCGAGATTTTAATCGAATTCCAGAATCCATTTGAATATCAGATTGCATAGGATTGTTTGCTGAACATTGATTCATCATTGTATCGGTATTTTGACTATAAGAATTAGCTTGATGACTTAATCGACGTGCAACAGCTAATTTTGCTTCATCAACAGGCATATTAAGTTCTTCAAGACTACAAAGTGTTAGGAAAACTTCTTCCAATGTTGTACTTGTTACACCATAACTACCGAATCCAAGTGTTCGTATATTTGAATCAAGACAACGAAAAAATGTTGAATAATCATGTGCAATACCATGATCATCTAATTGTGGTAATGAAAGTATAACCTGACCATTATTATCTTCAACAAATGAAGCATTCGGTATAAGACATTTAGTGAATGCCATTAATTTTTCTACTTCACTTCTTGGACGAATCGTAATACGGCTATCAAAACTATTAACATTAGATTCTTCTTCATCACCATGTTCAATTTGTTGTAAATTTGTAAATGAATCACAATCAAGTAGATCACCTTGTCTTGAAACTGTTAATCGATAACCACATCCATATTTAGATTTAAGTAATAATGGTGAACCAATACACAGTAATTTACCACGATAAATTACAGCTACTTCATCCGAAAGTATATCTGCTTCATCCATATGATGTGTTGTCAATAAAATTGTTCGTGATCGTTTCTGTTGTACAATTAGATCCCAAATTCGTCGTCTTGCAACAGGATCAACACTGGCAGTTGGTTCATCCAAAATAATCAATTTACTACCACCAACAAATGCTAATGCAACACAAAGTCTACGTTTTAGACCACCGGATAAATGTTTAGCCATTTGATGTTGTAAATTCCATAGACCCATATTATGTAGAATTTCATTAACATCATTTTCGATTGTTTTAGAATCTTGTAGTAAACCTTTTAATTCGGCAAAAAATAATAAATGTTCACGAACAGTTAAATCATCAAATAATGTATTATATTGTGGACAATAACCAAGTAAACGTCTAGCATGGCTAAAATCATCCGGTATTCGATAACCATAAATTGTAACCGTACCGGATGTTGGTGGCATTTGCCCGGTAAGTACATTGATAGTTGTCGTTTTTCCAGCACCATTTCGACCTAATATGGTTGTTATTTGACCTTCTTTCAAATTAAGATTTAAATTCGATACAGCTATATGTTTAGTTCGATTACTATGTTCATTGTAGATAACATAAAGTCCATTAATTTCCATACCTAATGGATTTTGACTTATAATCGATGATGATGTTGATTGATTTGATTGTTGACTTGCTTTTCTTGTCAATGTTGTACAATCTATATGATGATTATGATGATGATGATGTATAGCTTTTTTCAATGTTCCTGAAATAGTTTTCAATGTACCATCAGCAATCATTTGATTATCATCATGATTAAAATTAAAAAATGCTTTACTACTTAATGATTTCCATTCATCAGGATCAACAATATTAAATGCATCATCGTTTTCCAATGTAATCGATGTATTATCTTCATCATTTTTTATCCGTTCATCATGACAATCATTATTCATACTGTATGGTAATAAATCTTTATGATTCATGTGGCCAGTGTTACGTAACGTAGATGTTGGTGGTGTATGATCTTCACCAAAACCAAATGAACGTAAAAAATCATTTTTCCAATATGAAAATGAAAGGAAAAATAATGCCGGATATCGTCGAGCATTATTACCCGGTGGATGTACATGTGAAATATACCAGGCAATAATGAAATAAATCAATGAATCGATAGCCATCATAATAATAGCTGTACCAACATTCATTGTATCACCTTGCATTGGACTATGCCATAAATTATTCCATTGCATACCAACACCTTGAACTTCAAATCTTGTCATATACATCATTCCAAAACAAAATGATGTTGACATCGATAAACAGGTAAAAATTTTCTGCATAAAACTCATTTCATTTTCCAATGTTATGGCAACCATAAACGGTAGAAATGAAGCTAAATATGCAACAATACCGGATAATGCTGCAATGGTTGCTGTACGAAAAAATGAACTAATCATATAGCAAAACATCAACAATGATACATTGAATACCATAAAAAACAAAAACAATAGTATCGGATCAGAAGCTGGTATTAATTGACCAACAAAAAGTAATAATATTGCACAAATAGTAGCGAATGTCATTATTGAAATACCCAATATGAACCAGGTTAACCATGCAACACCAGATTTTAAACCCATAACACGCATTACTTCTTCAAGATGTAATTCACGTTCAAGTACATGTTCACGAATCAGATAGGCAATCAAAAATATCCATGCCATTGTTGTAATCAATGGTGCTAATGATCGAATATAATTTCCATATTTATCACTACCATAACAAAGATATGGTTGTTGTTGTAAATGTACTTCTGGATCAATAGGTAATCGTTGTTGATTAGTTTGATTAGTTAATAATGCCATTATTGAACGATCAATCATTTCTTGTATTTGAACAAAACCATGCATATATTGCATATCATCAAGATAATGATCACGGGGACCTGGTTCCCAGATACGACTTTTTAAAGCTTTGGTTGATGGTACAAAATCAATATCGATTCGAATCTTATATTCAATATTATTTGGTAATGTATTTTTATCCAAATAATCTTGCTGTTTTCCAACAAATACAATTCCGGCTATAAATTGATGAGACCGGGTTAAATTCCTTGCCATTTCTTCTAATTCAATTTCATCATTAACACCAACAAAACGATCAAATGAAGCACAATTAGCAACTTGTCCAATCAATTTAACAATAGCTAAAATATTTCCCGATTTGGTTAATTTTTCAATCAAACTAAATGTATCAAAATCAGTGAATAGACCATCAGCTTCACCATTAATAAAAACTGATTGTATTAAATGTTTTACATGATTCATACGATTATTAACATCGGATTGATGATAAAAACTTTCTAAACTGGATAATGTTTGTGCCCATGCATGTAACATTTCAACCATTCTTGGCATAAATTTTAATGTTGAATTCATCTGGCCCATTATCATATCGGTGAAAGGTGCTTTTGGTGTGTATAGAATTTTCCCGACTAATATTGGTTTCAAAAAATTCCAAATAACCGGACCACCTTGAATTTGCATAATTTGTCGATAACCATCCAAACAGAAATCCGAATTGAAAACATTTCGTTCATTTGTTGATAAAATTTTCGGTTGTTCTACTTTAACTTTAAGTAATTTAATTTCACGATTCAAAGATGGATTTGATCCACCACAGATAATTTTTCCAATCAAATCTGATGCCATCGATAAACTGATATTATGTAAATTTGTCCGAATGATTGATTCATCCAAATGATCAAATGATGTTGTCATATGTTTAATATATGATTTAATATATGGCATTGCTTCGGATGATGCTTTAATTGCATTCAATGCTTTCGGTATTTGGCTGCTTTCAATTTTAGCTTTTTTCAACAAACTATTCTGTATAAGATTGACAATATTATAAGTTAAACGACGTATAACTAATTGATTAAGGATTTGATTATTGAATTTAAAATCTTCAGTTACACTTAATGTACAGAGAACATTTGTAACAAGTTGTTTATTGTGAATTGTTGTTGTTGATATTTCATCATTATCATGATCATTAACCAATGGTAATTGTAATTTTAATTCATCAAACAATAATGTTTGATTACAAAAAGCACTTGAATCAAAACGAACACGTGCAGACATTTGTATAAATTCACTTAAATCAATCGATGCATTCATTATCTGTTCAACTAAATGTCGATCAATGGCAAGATTTTTTTCCAAAAATATTTTAACATTATCAGCATTGACCAATAGATCATGAATTTGATATTTAATCTGAAATAGTCCATGTTCAGCTAATTGTTGTAAACTTTGTATACCATCCAATATTCGATTTAATGAATCAACAATAGCACCTTTATGAAATTTTGGTGATAATTTTTCAACAGTTTGTTTAATTGTATCATAAAGTTTATTAAAATTTTGTGCTCTTGTCATCGATACAAATGATATTAAAAGATGATTAATACCTTTTTGACTAGAACTTTCACCCGATTTAAATGGATCAGTTTGTTGTTGATGTATGATACCCATTTTATTACCAATATCAATTAAAACACCAGATGTCCACATTTCATTCAATTCTGGTATCAAAACATCATTAATCCAATTTGAACGTGCTAATTCTGTTCGTTGTAATCGAGTTAAACGATTTGTTACAGAATCATGATCAATAACAGCCATTAAAGAATCAATAATTGGCATTAATTGATCACTATTATGACATAATGTATCATATAATGATTCTTGTTCATTTATATCCAAATTCAATTGTGTTTGATTTATTGTTTTAACAATAATTGGTAGATAATTATTTTTTGAATCTAAAAATTTAACCGATTCTTTTTGTTTACAAATCATTTCTTTCAATGCAATATTACTAAAATTATTCCATGAAATTGCATTAACATCCAACATTGAATCGGTTAATAAACGTATAGCTTGTTTTGCACGTGATCTTGATAAAGTCGATATACGATCTAATGTTGCATTTAGATATTCAGAAAGATTAACATCATTTCTTACAATATCAGTAATAGGAACATATGCCGGTACTTGATTCAATATGAAAAAACTAAATGTTTGCCATAATTGTCGAACATTATTCCATGATACACCTTTATTTTCATGCGAAAATTTATCGATTGTTGTTAATAATTTGTTCATAAAACGTACATATCGTAATGAATGACCAAGCAAAAATGTATTTGATGATTTTGTCGATGCTAACAATGAAATAAGACGACGTTTACGACATGATTTTAATTCTGACCAAAATTTACTGCTATACATTTGTTGAAATATATCCTGGCCAACATCAATCCAACGTGAAAGAAAACGTAATGGTGTAACACATTGTTGATGATATTTTGTCGATGTTGTTGATTGTTGAGAATCGTCAACAACATCATGAGATGATGATGATGATGCAAATACGGCCAACATATTTTTCAAATCTAAATGATTCGATAGATATGTATAGGCTTGGTCAAAATTCCAACCAGGCATTTCACACATAACAATTTTCATATCTGGTGCTTTTGGATGATATTCAAATTCCTTGTCCATCATTGTATCATCATCAACGATTGATGATAATGTTTCATTATTTGATGATTGATTCATTTGTTTATAGCTACAAATATATTGATCAACAGTATCCAATAATGATGGTACTGATCTCCAACTTGTCCATAATAATTCTTTAAATGAAATTGCTGTTATTGTACGATTATTCTGTTGAGTTTTAGCCAAAATTGTTTGAATCAATATATCACCAGTACCGGCAACATTTTCAATTGATTCTAATTGTTTAAGTTTTAAAAACCGTATAACATGATCTAATTTTTGATTATTTTTATCACTATTATAATCGAGCATACGTGCAAGAACTTGTGTTAATTTACCAATACGTTCACGTATTTTACGATGTGATATAAATTTTGGTCTTGGTGATGCTTTAATATTAAATAAATTTGATTTAAATGTTAAACTATAAATCCAATCAGATGGATGATTATGACATAATAATAAAAGTAAATCATTAAAATCTTCATCAACAATAATTGGTGAATTATCACGATGATTACTGAAATTATTTAATGTTGGACAAAGTTCATCATGCAGAATACCAGGATGTTGTGCAAAATAATGACTTATATGACGAATCCAACGTAATTGACGAAATGTAGCAAATGTAATAAAATGATTAACTTCAGGAAATATTAAATTCGATACTGTTGATGTTAACAGTGATGATAATGTTTTTTTAGGTGATTGATGTGATGATATTTTAATTGATTTATGATTTGTAATCCATTTCATATCTGGTTGTATTGGATAAATAGTATATGTTGATTGTAATGCACGAAAACTATAGGCAAACATTTCCGATGTAAAATATGTTAATCGATAAAATGCTTTCCAAATTACATGTTCATCAGCAAATGAATCAATTAATTGAAATGCTCTCATCAATGTTAATGTTCGACCACTATTTGGATATGGACTAATTTCTTCTTGCCACCATTTAAAAAAACGATTCCATTGTTTTTGATCTAAAATTGGTGGTATCATTTCATGATCATTATTATTATGATTAATGGATTTATGAAATTTTATTGATTTTTGAAAATGTTCCATTAATGATTGTAGATCATTGGAAAAACTTTCCACTTTTATTGGTGACCATAAACATTTTGAAATTGGATTAATATTTCGCCAAAATTGTCCGGATGATTTTCGATCACATAAAAGTGTTTGTAAATTACGTAAAGCAAAAATTATTTCATTTGCAGATGATTGTGGAACAATGGCAAAAACTTCTTGAAATTCTTGTTCATTTTCAATATGACAAAAACCGCGGCGATAATTACCATATTTCATTGACATTTGAATATGATTATAGAATTTTGTTTGGCTAAGAAATGTATTCAATCCAAGTGATGATAATGTAAATGCTGAATTAAATGTAGAATATAATGCCATTATATCGGTTTGATTGGCATAGATTTTCGGTACAATATCCCAATTTAAACCTTGTAATGGAATTGTATTTAAACCACATTTTAGATGAACGATTATTCGATGTATTGATTCGATTGTTGAATGAGATAAAATTTCTTTGAAAAAACCTTCAATCATAGATAATATTTTTGTACCAAAATTATCTGAATGATCAATTAATCGATTTAATTTTGTTATAATTATTTGCCAATCTTCTGTTTTAAGAAAATCACGTTTATAAACCGGATCATTAAGAATAAGATCAATAGTTGATCCTGTTTCTTTTAATAATAATCCAATTAATTCAGAATTACTATAATTACTTAAGTAATGTTTAGAATGTCGAAACCATTGATTATAAACTGAATTAAAATCCATTGAACAAATTTCATCTTTAGCTTTATGTGATAATGATGATATTTCATTATCAACAATAAAATATTGACTAATTGGTGCACGACAAAATGAACGCCATATAGAAACTGTATCAAATTTATTATGAAACAATCGATTTAATCGTTGTCGATCCAATATTATTGTTTGTAAAATAGTATCGGTTATTGTCAATAGATGACTATCAAGCCAATCAAGTAATGAATCTAATAGATCTATTTGTAAATGAATATCATCATCATAATCGTTGGTGTTGTTTTTGTTGTTATTGTTCGAACCGGTTGATCGAAAATGAATACCACCTAATTTATAACGTTGTCGTAAACGAACAGGTAATTCATTTAAAGCATAAATCAATGCCATCATAAGATCACGTTTTTCTTCATGATAAATTGGTAGTTGAGAAATTTTACCATTTGTAAACCAAATTCTATACAATTCTAATGATATTGATTGCATAACATAAGTAAATCGTTTTCCACGAAATTGTTGCATTTGATTCATTCGTTTCAATACTTTTTGTATGAAATGTTGTCCATGATTATGATTAGTATTTGTTGATTCAAATCGTGATAATAATTGATTCATAAAACGTGGTGAAAATTGACCAAATAATGTTAGAAAACGATAAACACTACGATAAGCATCAACAAATGATGATTTATTTGATAATTCAGCTAATGATTGTGTATACCAGGTAAAATTTAAATGATTCGAAGTTTCAATCCATTTTTTAGGCATTGTTAATTGAAAACAATTTGTAAATTGTTCGGGTAATCCACATAGTGTTTGACGAATATCTAAATATAATGAATGATTTGTATTGAAAATATCTAGATTTATATTTGAATTACAGATAATATCTTGTAATGATTTTGCATTTGTAATTTGATTCATATCACCCAATAATAATTGATTCATAATTAATTCAATAATTTCAGCTATATGATCACTTAAAAATAAAATTTGATTATAACTTTTGTTGGAATAATTACCACCACCATTATCATCTATATCAAATATTCGACATTGATTATTATTATG